>Ga0310696_10000815_pt1 | contig 46409 bp, 35 predicted proteins | sample AusTroGonzalo_MG_4_FD_203885 | JGI IMG/M metagenome (GOLD analysis project Ga0310696, IMG submission 203885) | Bovine rumen microbial communities from tropical cattle in Woodstock, Queensland, Australia - Gonzalo_02 (v2) (version 2) | ecosystem: Host-associated > Mammals > Digestive system >... | reverse complement strand
CCATGTTTTATGGTTTTTAGCAAGACAAAAATAAAACAATGGGCTGACTCTTTTCGGAAATCAGCCCAATTTTTTTGTCCTATTCAAAATATTTACCGGACACTAATAATTTATAAACCATTATTCTACTATTCCTTTTCTCCTGTTCCTCTTATTATTCCCCTGTTCGAATTACGCAGGAAAAGCACAATTTCATCGCGTTCTTTGGTTGCTGGCAATTCGTTCTCGATGTATTCGAGAGCTTGTGAGACATTTAATCCTTTATTGTACAGAACTCTGTAAACGTCTTGTATATTGTTTATCATTTCGTTGGTAAATCCCCGACGACGAAGTCCTATTGAATTTACACCAGAATAAGCCAATGGATTTCTAGCTGCACGTATATATGGAGGTACATCTTTGCCTACCAGGGAATTGCCTGCAAACATGGTGTGGGCACCAATGTGGCAGAATTGGTGTACAAGCGTATTGGCACTAAGAATGGCAAAGTCGTCCACTATTACTTCGCCGGCCAAAGTTGCACCATTTACTAGAATGACATTGTTCCCTACAATACAATCGTGCGCTACGTGACAATATGCCATTATTAAGCAGTTGGATCCGATTATTGTACGTCCTTTCGCCAGTGTGCCACGACTTACAGTTACGCATTCGCGTATCATAGTATTGTCTCCGATTTCTGCTGTTGTCTTTTCTCCCTTGAATTTCAGATCCTGAGGGATAGCTGCTATTACAGCACCAGGGAATATCTTGCAGTTTTTACCAATCTTCGCACCTTCCATTATCGTTGTATGTGGGCCTATCCAACTTCCTTCGCCTATTTCAACGTTCTTTTCAATATATGCAAAAGGCTCTATTATTACGTTTTCGGCAATTTTTGCCGACGGATGAACAAATGCAAGAGGTTGATTCATGTTATTTGTTTTTTAAGTATTGTCTTAATTTTTTAGAAACTTGTGTATTGGCAAAATGTCCGGGACGTACTGCATCTATTTTTGCATTAAAACGGAATCCGCATAGTGCAAGGTCTCCGATTATGTCAAGCAGTTTATGGCGAGCAGGCTCATTGTCATATTGTAGCTTTAAATTGTTGAGTATTCCATTTTCCTGAGCCTTTATGCTTTCTTTCCCGCAAAGTGCTGCTATTCTGTCGTATTCGCTTTGGGGTAGCACCTTGTCAACCACAACTATGGCATTGTCAAGATCACCGCCTTTGATTAGGTTCATTTTTATCAGCTGTTCTATTTCACTTATAAAAACGAATGTTCTGCAATTTGCAATTTCGTTGGCAAAAAGCGAAATGTCTGACATTTCTGCTACTTGTGCTGGCATAGCGTTCCCATAGTCAACAAGAACCTTTGCCGAGTAATTGTCGGATGGATAAATAGATATTTCCGTTCCGTTTTCGTTAGTGTATTTTATTGGTTCATCTATGTTTAGAACTTTTAGTTCAGCATCCTGCTCTATAATTCCAACTTTTTTGTACTCCTCTACATACAAGCGCGAACTTCCGTCCAATATTGGAACTTCTGGTCCGTCAATGTGGAATTCTGCGTTGTCGATGCCCATGGCGTATGTTGCAGCAATTAGGTGTTCAATAGTACTTATGCTTACGCCATTTTCTTCTATCGTTGTTCCTCGCGATGTAGCATTTACGTTGTCCGCTATTGCCTTAACTCGAGGCATACCGTCCAAATCTGTTCTAATAAACACATATCCGCTGTTTGGTGCTGCTGGTTTGATATTTAATGTTGATGGTTTCCCAAAATGAAGCCCTCTTCCGCTTAACCTTATTTCTTCAGACAGTGTTTTCTGTTTCATTATATGAATTTAAAATACGCTGCAAATTTACTATTTATTTGCTAATCTGTAAAAACTTTTTGTCTGTATGATTTTCCTTGTTGTGGAAGGGTGTATTTTCATGCTTATACGTTCTTCCTTATGATATTATCAAGGTTAATTTTTAATGATATATAATTTACAGCGCCGGCTAAATGGTATGAGGAAAATGAATATTCTAAACTAAATTTCTTTAGGCATAGTCCAAAGCCAGCGGAAAAACCTACAATCTTTCCTTTATTTTCCAATGCAAGTTCCGAACGGCGACGGTAGTTGTATCCCAACGATATGTAAAAAACTTTTTTGATATTTATATCTGCACCTATTACGATGTGCCTCATAAACTCATCGGCTGCATGTCCCAGTTTGTTGAAAAATGTTTCCTTTGTTTCTTCTCCTGTTTCATAGTTTGTCCTTAGTGTACTTTCATATCGCAAGCTCCAGTTAACAAGGTCAATAGCAGTAACGGAAATAGAGAATGGTGCATGTTTAAACCCCTTTGTGAATCCGATTTGTAAATCTAGAGGAAGACTTTCCCGCACGCCTTTGGTATATCTTTTGGCTTGAAAACCAAGATTCTTTATAACCAAACCTGCCGAAAAAAGTGAGGCCGTGTCCTTGTATATAGCTCCGGCATCAAGCGCAAAACCAAATGAAGTTGCTTCCCAATAGTCTGATACTATTGTTTTTAATGTACCACCGAAATTAAATTTTTTCAAAGGGTAGGCGTATGATACATTTATGGCGTAGTCGGCTGCGTGGAATTTTCCGATTATCTCACCGAATTCGTTGGTATTGTATAGTTTCCCGTAGTCAAAATATTGAATACCAGCAGAAAAAATTCCAGCTTTTTCGAAGTTTCGTGCATATATTGCATAACCAAGGTTTATGTCCGACACATAATTTGTATAGCTTAGTACAAATTGGTTGTTCATATCGGCAGTTAACATTGCCGGATTTGCATTTACGAAGCTCAAATCTCCATATATGTGCGAAACATTGAATCCACCAAGTGCCGAAATATGAGAAGACGTAGGAATGTTAAGAAACTTATATGTTTTTTCTCCACCATTCTGTGAATACGCAGATAGACAGATGATTATGAAAAAAATGATATTAAGAAACTTATTCATTCCATTAAAAATAAAGCGCAAACTTACATATTTTTTTACATATTGCTATACTTTTGGCTAAACATTTTGATTCTTGCATCGACAGCAAATGAGTATAGTTATTTTTTGGTATGTCGATGAGGTAGGGTGTATATTGTGCATGTATTATATTGCTAGTGATTAATAATTTATTATTTTTCAGTTGAATATTCGTTTTGATTGAATACCTCATCTTCCATTTGCTTCATAAAGTTCACAATTTGCGACAGATTGCTGATTCCTTCTAATCTCATTATCAAGCGTTCGTTGTGTTGTTTTATGGTGAGGTTGCGCGGATTGTTTTGTGCAAACTGCAGAATGGAAATGAACAATTTAGACGAATAATAGTCTGACTTCTGATCTTGTGGAAAATAGCCGAGGAATACACCGTTCTTTATGGCAATTTTTTGGAAACCGAGGCGTATTGCTGTCCAGCGCAGTTTCACCATATCGAACATTTTCTCTGTTTCATCAGGAATCTTGCCGAAGCGGTCAACAAGCATATCGCGGAATTTTTCCAGTTCCTGCATATCCTTCAACTCGTCCATCTGTCGGTACAGTTTTATCCGTTCAGATGTGCTTGATACATAGAAGTCTGGAATCATAAGGTCGAGGTCGGTTTCCATGTAGCAGTCGCGCAATACTGGCGTGTGCTCGCCTTCCTCGTCCTTGAAAACATCGTGGAACTCAGTCTCTTTCAGTTCATCAATGGCCTCGTTAAGGATCTTGTTGTAGGTCTCGAATCCGATGTCAGCAATGAAGCCAGACTGCTCGCTTCCGAGGATATTTCCTGCACCGCGAATGTCCAAATCCTGCAAGGCGATGTTTATTCCGCTACCAAGTTCGCAGAACTCCTCGATTGCCTTCAGACGACGTCGTGCATCGGGAGTAAGCAGATTAAGCGGTGGTGTTAGCAGATAGCAGAATGCCTTGCGGTTGCTTCGGCCAACACGTCCGCGAAGCTGATGCAAGTCGCTGAGGCCAAAATTGTTAGCATTGTTTATTATAATGGTATTGGCGTTGGGAATATCGACTCCGTTTTCAACAATCGAGGTACTGATTAGCACATCGTAGTCGCCACGCATAAAGTCGAGGATAATCTTCTCCAGTTCCTCGCCGTCCATCTGCCCGTGTGCAACGACGGTTTTCACCTCGGGACAAATCTTAGCTATCTGGTTCTGAACCTCGTAGATGTTCTGTATGCGGTTGTGGACGAAGAAAACCTGACCGTTGCGCCCCACCTCGTAGTAAATTGCTTCGCGGATAACATCGTTGTTGAAGGCGTGAAGTTCGGTTGCAATCGGCTGGCGGTTGGGTGGTGGTGTTGTTATCACCGACAAGTCGCGGGCACCCATGAGCGAAAACTGCAAGGTTCGCGGAATAGGCGTGGCGGTAAGCGTGAGCGTGTCGATGTTGACCTTCATCTGCTTGATTTTCTCCTTCACAGAAACGCCGAACTTCTGTTCCTCATCGACCACCAACAAGCCCAAGTCCTTAAACTCCACCGACTTGCCAACAAGCTTATGAGTACCTATAATAATATCTATCTTGCCAGACTTAAGGTCGGCAAGCGTTTCGCGGATTTCCTTCGCCGACTTCAGGCGGCTGATGTAGGAAACCGTCACGGGAAGATTTTTCAGTCGCTCCGAGAATGTCTGATAGTGCTGCAAGGCGAGAATCGTTGTCGGCACAAGCACAGCCACCTGCTTTCCATCGACCACTGCCTTGAATGCCGCGCGTATTGCAAGTTCGGTCTTTCCAAAGCCTACATCACCGCAGACAAGCCTATCCATCGGCACTTCCGATTCCATATCGGCTTTTATTAGTTCGTTGGTCTTGCTCTGGTCTGGCGTATCCTCGTACATAAACGACGATTCCAACTCGACCTGCATGTACGAGTCGGGCGAAAATGCAAAGCCCTTCTGCTCGCGTCGTTTTGCGTAAAGCAAAATCAAATCGCGCGCTATATCCTTGATATTCTTCTTGGTGCGTTCCTTCAGACGTTTCCAGTGCCCAGAGCCTAGACGATGTATAACAGGCGGTTCGCCATCCTTGTCGCGATATTTTGAAATCCTGTGCAGAGAGTGGATGTTCACATAGAGCAAGTCGTTTTCGCCGTAAGCCAGCGTGACAACCTCCTGCATACGCCCGTTGTGGTTTATCTTCTGCAAACCTACGAAACGTCCAATGCCGTTATCAACGTGAACGATGTAGTCGCCTGGATGCAACTCCTTAATTTCCTGCAAGGTAAGTGCATTTGCTTTCGATATGCTCTTGGTGGAATATCGGTGGTAGCGTTCGAAAATCTGATGGTCGGTATATACGCAGGTGCAGGTGTCGCTATCGACAAAGCCCTCGTGCAACGATGCATTCACGCCAACGAAGTCTGGATTTTCGCCCTTGTCGGCAAAAATGTCGCGCAGACGTTGCAACTGCTTGTCGTTGTTGCTGAAGATATAGGTCGTGAAACCGTTTTCTGAATTCTGCTTTAAGTTGGAAATCAGCAGGTCGAACTGCTTGCTGAAAGCAGGCTGCGGTTCGGTGGAAAAATGTATCTCGTCGGTAGCTTCAAAAAACGACCGCGACGACATTTCTACAATGGCACGCGTTTTTGCCTCGGCAACAAACTCTTCCTTGCCGATAAGGTTCGGCTGCGGATTTATTATATAGGTATCCTCATCGAGGATTTCTTTTTCCGAAATTTCACTGTAGCGCGTCTCGGCAAGCTTGTAATTCTTTTCTATACTGTCGATTACATAGTCGGGAGAATCCACCCAGAGCACAAAATCGCGATTTATAAATTCGAAAATCGAAATTCTGTCCTCTACGGTCTGCTTGTCGTAGATGTTGGGAATGATACGCACTTTGCGCAGTTTTTCGGTAGAGCCTTGTGTTTCGGGGTCGAACTCGCGGATTTTCTCAACCTTGTCGTCGTCGAAATCGATACGGTATGGCTTTTCGGCACCATACGAGAACACATCGATAAGGCTTCCGCGCACGGCAAAACTGCCAGGCTCGAACACAAAGTCGTCGCGACTGAAATTCCAGTCGTTGAGCACATCAATAAGCTTTTCCATCGATAGTTCGTCGCCGACAGCCACATTGAAGGTATTTCGCGTAAGTTCGCGGGTACGGATCACTTTCTCCATAACAGCCTCTGGATAGGTGACGATGACGAATCCCTTGCGTGTGGCATTAAGTCGCGACAGCACCTCTGTCTGCATCACGATGTTCGACTTGTTCTCCTTCATGTACTCGATGGAACGCTTGAAAGCACTGGGATAGAACATCACACTTTCTTCGCCAAGAATACCAACAAGGTCGTCGTACGAATACGAAGCGCTTTCCTTGTCGGGAAGCACAAGGCAGAAGGTTGTGCCCATATCGGCAAACGCAGCTGCCACAGCAAACGACTTTGCCGAACCAGCAAGACCGCTAAGCTGTACCTTTGCCTGTCCGCCGTTTGCCAGCAGGCCTGTCAGCTTGTCGAAGCTGGGATTTTGCGATATGCGAGAGAGGAGAGTGTTCATTGATTCAATTGATTAAAAATCCTTTTCACCAGCCAAAATACTCTTCAATGCATCAATATCAGGTAATGCCTTGCGAAGATTTTCGGGCATATCATCAGCGGTTTTATAAGTTGCAACGCCCATAGGACTATCATATTTTTGTATTACAAATTCAACGTATGCCGTATTTGCTTCTCTACATAAAATAATACCTATTGATGGGTTTTCATTTTGTTTGCGTACATCTGTATCAAGTATTTGCAAATAAGATTGCAGTTGTCCTAAATATGCAGGTTTGAATTTTCCTTTTTTTAGCTCTACTGCAACTAAACAAGATAATTCACGATTATAAAACAATAAGTCAACAAATTCGTTTTCACCAAATTTCTCCAAATGGTATTGATTCCCGACAAAAGTAAAATCCTTGCCGAACATCATAATAAAGTTTTTTACATTGTGTATAATTGCTTGTTCAACAACTTTTTCGTCCAAATCAGAATAGTCTCTTACATTAAGTTCCTCTACATTTATGTAATCTAGGAAATACTCGTCCTTGAACATTTCTATTGCTTTCAGTGCTTGTGAATGTTTTGGTAAAGTTTTTAAGAAGTTGTTTGGCATCAAAGACTGATGATGATACAAATCCTGTTTCAACTTATCACGAAGTGTGTATTTATCCCATTTGTATTCAGCAGATTTCTGAATATAAAATATACGTTCTTCCAATGTATTTGTTTTATTCAAAATCTCCATGTGGTGAGTAAAACTTATTGATATGAAATCATGCGCTGTTTCTACATCAGAAATTGCTGACAATAGTTTCGTTTTCAACACAGGTAACACAAATTGGGTAGCCGATGGTGACCCAATTTCCGATTCGTCTAAAAGGGTAGCCGACGGCGACCCATTTATGTATGTATTCCATACCTCATAAAACTGTCTCATTTTCTTCAGATTTTCGTATCCAAATCCTCGAAGACCAGGAAGTTCTATCTGTAACTTTTCACTTATTGATTTTATAACACCACTTCCCCATTGATTAAGTTTTACTTGGTTAGAAATATATCCGCCAATAGCATAATTAAGAACTAAAACATCAGTGTTTACATTTTTTGCTGAATGTTCCTGACTTTGTAAAATGGCGGTTTTAATTATTTGAACTGCCTGAGAAATTTGTATTAGCAAATTACTGGGTTCCATACGCTTGTTGTTTTATAAGTTTCAAGTGCTTCAACGGACAAATGTTCCTCTGCAGTACGATGTATGTAGTAGTAGCGTTGCTGTAAATTTTTTGCTTTCTCAACCATTCTTACATGATGAGTAAAAGGCACACGAAAAAAATCTTCAACTGGAAATTCAGACACATCGGGCACTTGCATTGCATGATATATATCTATGTAATTATCAGTATTTTGAGAATTGACAATTGCGATTGTCGGTTCTTTTTCTCTTTCGACAATCATAATTGTCGATTGTTCATTAGGCGGCAATGCGTTCGTAACATTTAAATTACATTTATCATAATCAAGCATATTCCATGCCTCATAAAACTTGCGCATATTCTTCAAGTTGTTTTCCGAATACCCTCTCAATCCTGGTAATTCCTTGCGCAACTGTTCACTAATTGCTTTCAATGCGCCTGCTCCGTATGGAAGCCTCCTCGTATTTTTAGACAGATACCTGCCAATGGAAAAGTACACCGCAAGTTGCACTCGATTTACATCTTTTGCTGCTTCGTACTGACCTTGCAGAATGGCAGTCTTTATGGCTTCAACCGCTTGAGAAAGTGATATGATTGAATTGCTTTCTTCCATATTCTCGGTAACTTATAATTCGTCGGTCATAACCGACTAATGTTTCTATTCACCTTTCTTTTTCAACTCCTCAATCTGTTTTTCGAGCATTTCAATTTTCTTTGCCATATCGTCGAGTTGCTTGAAGCGCACGTACAGACGTTGATACTTGCGGGCATCCATGGCTGGGGCACCCATCAAGGCGGTGTTTTCTTCCTTCACAGTTCCTGCAATTCCTGCTTTGGCCTGCATCTTGGTGCGGTTGGCAATGTTGGAGTGCGGACCTATTCCCACCTGACCGCCGAACATACAGTTTTCACCGATTTTTGCCGAGCCAGCGATTCCGCCCTGTGCAGCCATGACGGTATTTTTGCCAATCTCAACATTGTGAGCCACGTGGTTATGGTCGTCGAGTTTTACGCCACGACGGATTATGGTAGAACCAGCAATTGCACGGTCAATGGTAACAAGCGCACCAAGTTCCACATTGTCCTCGATGACAACATTGCCAATCTGTTCAATCTTCTCGAACTCGCCATCGGGATTGGGAGCAAAACCAAAGCCGTCGGCACCAATGACAGTATTGGAGTGAATTATGCAGTTCTTTCCGATTTCGCAATCGTAGTAAATCTTAACACCTGGATACAATATGGTATTGTCGCCGATTTTTACATTTTTGCCTACATAGCAGAGCGGATGCACCTGCACATTGTCGCCCAACACAGCGTTCTTGTCGATGTAGGCAAAGCCACCGATGTAGCAACCTTTACCAATCTTTGCTGTGCGGTGAATCTTACTGCGCATTTCACGACCTTTGGGAGTCTGCTTTACGGCGTAGATGTGGAGCAAATCGGCAACCGACTTGTAGGCATCGGGTACGCGAATCAAAGTGGCAGATATTTTTCCGTGTGGCTCAAAGTTGTTGTTTACAATCACAGCCGAAGCCTTGCTTGTATATATGTATTGCTCGTATTTGGGATTTGCTAAAAACGAAATGGCTCCCGGTTCTCCATATTCAATTCTTGCGAATTTCGAAATCATAACCAAATCGTCGCCTTCGACCTTGCCACCGAGCATGTCGGCAATTTCCTTTGCTGAATATTCCATGTCAATCAAAAGTATATGTTTGCAAAGTTAGCAAATTATATCGGTGTAACAATAAAAAAACCTCCGAAAGCTTGGGATTCTTACGGAGGCTAAAATAAAGTTTGATAATATGAGGGCAATTTTAGGAATTCACTTACCTGCTGTAAGTAAATTTCGCGACAAAGATATTGTTTATTCTAAATACTGCAAGTTTTTTTTCAAAAAATTATAAAAAAAACTTTTTTAGCAATACTATTAATAATTTAACGACTTTAAAATACTGATTATTAGATATAGAAAAACGGATTTATAAATCCGTTTTTCTTGTTTTGTTATTTTTTCAGCAAAAACGAGAAATCTTCAGTTGGTGCGATTTCTTGAGTTGCTGTTCCGTATTTGAAAAGTCGTAGATTGCGTTGTCCTATGATTTTCATAGAATTTCCTTCTACAACGAACATACATCCTTCACGTAGTCCGGCAACGTATACATTACGGTTAACTTCAATAAATTCTAATATTCTGTCCTCACGTGATTCTCCACCGTGACCTTCGACCTTCTTGTCAAGATAATGAGGATTTATTTGGAATGGAATTAGATTCAGAGCGTCGAAACCAAGAGGGTCGATGATTGGCATATCATTAGTTGTCATAAGAGTTGGACATGTGACGTTTGAACCAGCGCTCCATCCTATGTACGGAGTTCCAGCAAGTACTTTTTTACGTATTGGTTCAATAAGCTTGTTTTCATGCATATCGTGCAGAAGCTTCCATGTGTTTCCACCACCTATGACTATGCAGTCAGCTTCTTCAACAGCCTTTACAGGGTCATCGAAATGATGTATTGAAATTATGTCGTGTCCAACTTCGTTAAAGCGGTTCTTTACTTTTTTCTCATAGTCGTCCCATGTTACAGTAACTCCTGCGTATGGAATAAATAAGCATTTTACGCACTTTTCACCAAGAAAGTTGTGAATGTTGTGTTTAGGATAATCAAGATATGCTTCACCGGCATTCGTTGAGTTGCTGATAAGTAATAGTCTCATAAATATTTACCTTTTAAATTAAAAATAATAAAATATTGAAAAACAAGCTATTATATAGCTTACATTTGTAAGCATATATTCGCAAATATACAATAAATAATCGAACAACCTATTGCCTTTTGAAAAAAATTAGTGAACAAGAGAATTAAAGTATTCGAAATATTACACTTTGATTCCTTTTTTTGCAGCATATTCCTTCCAGCTTTTGCATGGACTTTCGCCAGATACAAAGCTACGTTTCTGGTAATAATGGCACATGGCAATTGCAATAGCATCGGTAGCATCAAGTTTTTCTGGAAGTTCCTCTATTTTTAGTAGTTTTTGCAACATTGCTGCAACTTGTTCCTTCGATGCAGCACCATTTCCTGTGATGGCTAACTTAACTTTGCGTGGAGCATATTCAAATATTGGAATTGTGCGTTGAAGACCGGCGGCAATGGCAGCTCCTTGAGCACGTCCTAATTTTAGCATCGACTGTACATTTTTTCCTTGGAATGGAGCTTCAATTGCAATTTCGTCGGGATGGAAGCCGTCGATTAGCTGTGTGGTGCGTTCGAAAATATACTTCAACTTGGTGAAATGGTCATCCATTTTGCGCATATCTACAATGCCGAAAGCAATCAGGTTGATAGTTTTTCCTTTTTCGTGGATTATGCCGTAACCCATGATATTGGAACCAGGGTCGATTCCGAGAATTATCCTGTCTTTTTCACTCGCTTGTGCCATTGTGAAGTGTCCTAAGTTTTTTTCGTGCCTCAACGGTATAGATGCTTCCTGCGTAGTCGCTTATGAGTTTGAAATACGAATCTTTGGCTTCATCTTTTTTGCCTTGTCTCTCGCAAATGCCAGCATATCGGTATAGAGCATTGTCGGCAAGTATATCGTACTGGTATTGTGTGAAAACATTTTTGTATAGTTCCTCAGCCTTGTCGAGGTTGTTCGACAGTTCGTATATTTGTGCCTTGCGGTACATAACATCATCAATAAGAGAATGTTTCGGATAATTTTTTTCTATAGTGTCGAGGCATTGCAGAGCTTTTGTATATTGCTTTGAAAATGTATAGAAGTCGGCGCGTGCGAATGTCTTCATTGTATTTTCTGTGGTGTCCATGTCGTAGTTTTCGGTAATGAATAAGCTTAACTCGAGAGCATCGTTTGAAATAAGCTTGGATGTTCCGGCCTTAAGCACATCCAGTTGCGCCTGAGCCCACTCAAATTGTCCTGTGTAATATGCTAGTTTTGCCTTTCGGAAACGGGCTTCGCTGGTAATTTCGGCTCCTGCGTTTGATTTTTCAATCTGTGCGTATATCAGAGTGGCGTCCCATGGGTTGTTGTTGAGCATGTATATGTCGCCAAGAAGCATTTTCATCTCGGGAACCTTGTTCTTGTAGTAGTTGCTTGCAATTGCTTCGTTTATCTGCTCTATAGCTTCGTCGAATTTGTCAAGGTAGAATGCCTTTATTTTTGCTGAAATTATAATAATATCGTATGCACTTGTAATTGATACGTCGTTCAGGGCAATATTGATGATTGAGTCAAGTTTTCTAAGCTCTACGACGTCAGGGTTTAGTTGTCTTACAGTCTTTTGATATGAAACATTGAGGAATCCTACATACGCTTCGTTGTGATATGTTGAGCGGGTCTTGCGGTTTACGAGGTAGTTGTACGCTGTTTTGGCTAAGTCGTATTCTTCTATTTCTGACATTGATTTTCCAAACTCTACGATTTCCTTGTCGTTTATATAGCTGGAACGTTTGTTGTATGCAATTAGTTGGTTGAGAGCCATTTGGTTGCGACCAGTCTGCATATACAACCATATTGTAAGTTCGTTCAGTGATTTGCTGTTTGGCTTTTTCTGGTTTTGTTCCACGAGAGCCGATTCTATTGCAGGAATTGCTTTTTCGTCATCATCGTTGACAATTACGTACGACAATTTTGATTCTATGGTTTCAATGTTTTCGCTGTTGAGATTGTCCAGATAGTATTTCATCATTTTAGCATAGTCCTTTTCGATGCTGTAGATGTTGCCTATCTCAATTCCGAAATTCTTGTTGGGAAATTTTGCCTCTGCTTTTTCGTACAAATCTATCGCATGCTGGTACTGCCTGTATGATTTGAATGAGTTTGCTGCATTTGCTACAGAACTTTCGTTGGCGAGAGCGATTTCCTTTGCCTTATTGAATTGTTCGTCGCTTTCACTGCCTCGATTCATATTGTAGTAAACCATACCGAGATCTATAAGCAAGTAGTAGTCGTTCTTTTTTTTCTTTGCTTCCTTTTTCAGGAATTTCTCGGCAGCATCAAACTGTTTGAGCAAAGTCAGGCACGATACATACATGTCGCGATAGCTTTTGTATTCTGTTTGGGCGTAAAGATCCTGATATATTGTTAGAGCCTTCTCGTACTCGCCGTTCTGGTAATATTTGTTTGCCAACTGTATGTTGCTGCTTTCGCTTTGAGGCTTAGCTGCAAGCGAAATAACCATGAAGGTGGCGGTAAGTATGATGAGCCATATATTTTTCATCGTATGATCATCTTTTTTGGAATGGCAAAAATATCTTTTTGGCGGCATTTTGCAAAGCAATAATGAGTACAATCTTTCAATTTTTTGTATAGCCGAATTGTTCATCAAGTTGTTGAATCCTGATTTCTACGAATTTCCGCATCAACTCAAGCTCTTCTTCGTAATTGCTGTCATCAAAATAATTGTCGCTATTTATAGGCCAGATGTCAAAGTTTTGCCTTATATCTTTTTCTATTATAGCATTGTATCCGTTGATTAGTGTGCAGAAGTGTTCTTTTGAGATTATATTTTTGTCGCGCAAATCCTTCCATCGTTTTTTTAGCATGTCGTTGTACCCTATAGCTTGAATTTCCGACAAACGTTTTAGCATAATGTTCTTGTTGCAGTCGATTATGCTTCTGAACATGTTCATTTCGTTGTCGCCGTCGCGTCCGAAAGAATGGTCGCAGTCCCAGATGGCGATACGGAAAGGTGTCTGCGAATTTTTCTTGTACAAGAAGAAGTTTTTCTTTAACCCGTCTTCGCCATTTGAGAATAAAAGCAGTATTTGCCAATCGATAACATTTTCTATGTCAATAATTTTGCTTATTTCTGTGGCAAAAGTTTTATCATCAGCATCGAAAAGTAGTTTCTTGAAATCTTCCAAATATCCAGTCATGTCGCATTGTTTCTTTTTAGGGAATTTCTGGTCGTAGTATTCGAGTGGGTCAACGGTGTCGTGTGGTTCATTCTTGAATATGGGCGGTTCCTTGAACAACATTGCCATAGTGTCGGATCTATCAAGATGGAGCATGTCAGCGTCAATGTGCTGCATAACAACATATAGTCCGGAATATACAGAATCGACAGTTAGGTTTGCATATTTGCATTGTGGAGCGGCATTTTTTTCCGGATTCATTTCCCTGAACAGGTCGTAGCATATCACATGGCGCATGAATGTTTTGTCGATGTAGTTTGCATTGAGTATGAATTTTTCTGATTTAGGAAGTTCTGCAAGCGATATTTTATCGTTGAAATCTATTGAATATGAATGCTTTTCGAATTTACTAGAAAATCCGCCTCTGCATTTGATTTTGGCGGGGAAGGTTTTGCTGTCGAATGATACTTCGCAATATTCTTTTTCCCATCCAATTTCTCCATTGCTAGCTATTGATATTTCGTATGGGGCATTCGTTTCCATACTTTTTTCGTATGTTGCATCGCTTTTGCATGATGCTAGCATTGAAATTGCAAGGAATACCGACAACAGTTTTTTTGAAAGCATATTAAAATTGCACGCTATTTTTTGCAAATGTAGCAAATAGCTAAGAAACAGCAAAATCTGCAAATTATAGTTTTTTCAAAAAATAATTTGTTGGCTTTCAAATTATGTGTATTTTTGCAGTCCCAATTTGGGAACTGGCATTGTCCCTTTGCATAATGGTAGTGCACCAGATTTTGGTTCTGGTTGTGGAGGTTCGATTCCTCCAGGGACAACGGTAGAAAAATGCAAGTGTCTTAAAATTAGACGCTTGCATTTTTGTTTTGGGGTAATCGCACCACCATCGCACCACGGATTTTAAAAGAATATTTTTCGCACCACCATAATGCTATAAAAGAAAAAAGCCAGCCCAATTGGACTGGCAGTGACTTTAATAATCGTTGAAAAAGCATTTCAACACAGCAAAGATAATACTTTTTCTTTTGATAAGATTGCTGGACCAAAACAAAAATGCCACCCTTTCGAGTGGCATCAAGCAATAATAAATAGACGAATGACAATCAGTATTAACCGTGATTTACAGCCCTACGCAAACTTTCAGCAGCCTTGAACCTAACAACATTCTTTGCCGGAATATTGATTATTTCCTTTGGCTTCCTCGGGTTGTGACCAGTGCCAGCATAAGCATAGAATATATCACCATCTTCAAACAAATCTACATTGCCAATTTCAATGCTTATATGTTCATCTTCTCTCTTGGCATCAGAGTTTACCCATACCTCTTCAAACTTGCCTTCTGCTGATGTTCTAACGATAACCACGGCAACCATATCATCATCAAACGAAGTTTGCTCGTTGGCATCATTTTCCCATCTTAGCAACAGACCAAAATTGTTGTCTGTTTCCTCGAACTGAACATTGAGGTTTGCCAATGGGTCTCTCGAAAATTCTCCGAATGTGAGCCTTTCCATATCAATCACATCATCAACAATTGCATTGTCGTAATTGATGCGAACACCAGCATTAAATGCCGATTGCTTCTTTGCATCGTTCCAGTTGGATGCCTTTAATATCGAATTGGCACCAGACATAATCGAAACAAGTGTGCTGAAATTTGACCTTACGGTTACTTGTGCACTTGTCTTGGGGTTGGCTACTGATGTTGCCAAAGAACGCATATAATCAATGCCTTTCCATGAACCTCCAACTACGGTTCCCGTCTTTCCAGAGAACCCACCTAATATACCTTTTTTAATCTTTCCCATGATATTCAAATTTTAAAGTTAAATCTTATTATTTCGTTTTACCTCTTTTACAAAACTGCCAGCAGACTTAAATGCAGGAATGTTGTGAGCAGGAATGGTAATACTTGCATTAGCATTTTTGCAAATGTTCTTTGCCGGAATCTTTATCACTTCACTTGGCTTCTGCGGATTATGACCAACCCTAGTCTTACATTGGGCAACCACAGCAACCGTAAAATAAATGATAGTGCCAGTAACAACATCCAAACCGCAAGGAATAATTATGTCGGCAGAACCATCACCTCTCTCTTTGTCAAGAACATCACAATACAAGGGCTTGTAAAAGCCTTTTGATATTTCTTGAACTGCAAATAGAATTATGGAATCATTTGGAGACATCCAAGGCGAATCGAACTTATTGTTCCAAGTGAGAGTTGCCTTAATGTACTCCTGATCAGGTTCCAAATCCTGCAAAGTAATAGCAGCATCATACAAAGGTTCGCCAACATATTCACCTAATTTCAAAGAGAACAAATCGGTTGTCAATTTGCCTGATTCGTCCAAATCGAAATATTTCAGATTGTTGCGAAGGGCATTATTGAATGCATTTTTAACTGAACTTTTGTTCCAAGTTGAAAAGGATAGTCCCCTGTTGAATGCCGACAAAAATGAGCCAGCCAGAGCCATTCTTTTACGATGGTATTGCTGAGCTGGCGTCTTTGGATTGCTGACATATTTCGGTACTGCCCTCATTGTTGAAATTCCTGCGTAGTTCTGCCCAATAACATCGCCGACCTTACCATTGAAACCACCTAATATACCATTTCTAATACTTGCCATAAGGTTAAAGTTTTAGAGGTTATTAAATAGTTTTAGAGGTGCGGTACTTGACAACATTCTTAGCAGGGATTTGTATAACCTTCTTGGGGTCGTGTGGATTGTGACCTGTACCAATGTAGGCATAGAACTTGTCGCCTGGGGTGAATGATTCAACCAATCCGATGAAAATGCGGAGCTGTTCATCCTCACGCTTGAAATTGAGGTAATCAATGATTACATCATCCAAGCCACCACCATCGGCACGCATCTTGACCACCACAACGGCAACCATATCATCTGCGAATGAGGTTTCATCATTGGCATCGTTGTTCCAACTTGCCTTCAGGTTGAGATTGGTGCCATCAACTTCGAATGATGCGTTAAGGTCAGTAAGCTCTGCCAAAGAGAACTCGCCAAATACAAGTCTTTCCATGTCGATTTCATTGTCGACAATGGCATTCTTGTAGTTGATGCGGACTCCTGCATTGAAAGCAGACTGTTTCTTGGCAAGTCTCCAATCTGATTCTCTCAAGATTGGGTTAGCCTTCGACATCATCTTGCCGATAGTACTGAAATTACTTCTAACAGCAACTTGTGCTGGTGACTTAGGGTTGGAAATGGATGTTGCTAACGACCTCATGTAGTCGATACCTTTCCAAGCACCACCTACGACGGTTCCGACCTTGCCAGAAAATCCGCCCAGGATTCCTTGTTTAATTTTTCCCATGATAATAAAAGTTTTAATTGTTCATAATTTCCTCCAAAAAACATAATAAAGGTTTTAATCAAATAAGCGGTGTTGGTACGGAGTTGGTACGGAGGAAATACCTATCTGAACCTAACCGCTGCAAATATAATACTTATTTGATATATATCAAAAATAAAATTGATATTTATCAACTTTTGTTAGAATGGGGACAAAAAAATGCCGATTGGTTACGGCATTAAGGCAGCGATGGCAAGATGATGGCGGAGCTGCTTGGCTTTTTTGAGTTGTGCGGAGAGGTTGACGAGATACTGGTCCAGTGCATCGAGTTTTGCAGTGACCACAGAGATACGCTCGGCATCCAAGGTTTCCCACAACTTGGTGAACTGGGACCGATAGACATCAATGCGGACAAACTCCACCACCGAGCCATGAAGATACGGGCGGAGGTTTCCAGATTCAAACAGAATACGGGCAACAGCTTTTGCCTGCTGTGGGTCTGGCGTGAGAATCTGAAAACAGTTGGGACATGGGGTTTCCAGCGGTTTGCCGGAATTTAATCCGCGCGATAATACATAGACTGCATCGGGATTTTGGCAGCCCTGATAGGTTTTTACCTGAATGTGTGAATTTTTCATTTTACTGTAATTTTTAAGTGAATACTGATTGAAAAATTGGGATAACTCCCTGTTGCTGACACGACACACTGCGACGCGAAAGCAACATCACACATTGAAAAAAGAAAAAAAAAAAAGAAAAAATGCAAAAGGAACGGCTAAATGGAAAAGGGAAAGTGGAGCAGACAAAACAAGGTTGGCGAGAAAAAAATACTACCCGAAGGTGTGGAGATTTTTTTATCAGCCACCCTTTAGGGCTTGACCTTGTTTTTGGGTGCGGAACGACCTAATTTTGCCGTTTCCTTTATTTTTTGTTTTGGACGAAATCTATCACGAATCTCATTGTACGGGATTTCATAACGGAATGGACGAGAAGGGAAAAGATGAGAGGGAATGACGGATTTCAATTGATGATAATAAGGTTTTAACGATTTAACGACATAAGGAAATGATGACACAATGATATTTAACTGTAATATTTATTCAACTGCAAACCATTATGTTGGGTGGTGGGTGGGCTTGGTGTGGTGGTAGTGGCGGTAAAAACAACGCAGGTTATACAGCCCTGAGCTGAACGGAAGCAGGTGGGCAGTTTGCGTAACGGAGTGGAGAAACTGACCAGCCTGCTGTAGTGAGAGGCGCGAGCCGATGCGAGTGGAGTGAGGGGGTGGCACAGAAGTAGCACGAATGAACTGCATTTAGGTTGTTGTGGTGGGTGAATGAGTGCTCTGGGACACTCCGTTTGAAAACGCAAGGAGGGAACAGTTGGAGTCAGTGGAATTTTTTATGGGGCAGATACAAGGGCAGGATATGAAACTTCGAATGTAGGTTACGGAATGAGAAATTGAATAGACTGCGCTGTATGGGTATTTAACTTGTGGAAAGCAAATGGGTGGAGGAACGATACTTATTTGCTTGGAACACCTTAATTCAAAGAAGGGTCGGGAGAAAAAATGGAACTGACGGAAACTGTTTCCCGACTGATTAGCCCGAACGACCCGCAGGCGAGCACAAATATATAGTGCGGTTTGCCCCCTGTATTAAACATTTACCTTAATGGGGTTTTAGGGGGCAAAGGAAAGCACGGATGAGGACTGAATGAACGACTACAGCATAAAAAAAGACAGCACGCACACAAACGAGCACCCACTGGAGCGCAAGTGTGTAGTGTGATGGCGGTATGGACAAGGGCTGGCGAAAAAATACTACCTGTGTGTTGGTGAGTGTTGGGAAAGCCCTAATGCTTCTGATTCGACATTAGTTTAGGTAAGTGGAGTGAGCAACATCGGCATACCATCAACCCTGTGTTGGTTGTTGTGTTGAGGGTGTGGTATCCCGATATTGCTTGTGGTGGTGAGTGTCGGGAATGTCGAAAGCAGATGAAGTATCAGGGCTTTTGTGGTGGATTTGTAGAGGTTAAAGGTGGAGATTTTTTTCAGCCAGTTTCATATACCCTTGACCATATTTTTTTGCTGTACAAGTGAATGAGGGACGAATACCTTATAACCTGCGTTGGTTGTGTGGTGGTAGTCGTGGAGGTGAATTACCGATGAAGTGGTGGTTTTAGTAGGGGCAGTAACGACCTTAGGGGCTTTAGGGTTGGAGATGGGTTGTAATATTGACGGAATGATCATCACCAACAGAGATATGTGATGCAAATGATGCAATTATGGGGCAATTATGATGCAATTGATGCCTAATTTACCACAAGTAAGACTATTTTTATCCGCCATTTATCCGCCATATCCGCCACATATCCGCCATTTATCCGCCATATCCGCCATTGAGAAGTGTGTAATATGTGTTCTTTTGTTTTCCTATTTTATTAAAAAGGCCATATTTATTGCACAATTCATTTAAATCCCGCAAGGCAGTTCTTTCTGAAGTTTCATTAATTTTCTGGTATTCGCTGTTTGTAATCTTACCATTTTCCTTTGCATACAAAACTGCTTTTATTTGGCGAGGATTCAAACCTTTGGCTTGTAAATCTTCTTCGTTGAACACATCCTTACGGAACACTACCCAGAAACCAGAACTTTCATAATAGTACTGCGGTTGTGGTAAACCTGCGGCAGCACACTGAGAGTTCATTTTGCCAATACCACGCCCCCACGCTTCGATGTAGCCTATACGGAAGAATGCGTTGGAAATGTCGGGGTTGTGCGGAAGTGATGAATGTTTCTTCTGCAAGGTGTCAATTGTCCAGTTGGCAGGGAGTTCGCCATAGTTCCAAATCATTATCTTGTCTTTGTAAACACTGATTTGAATTGGTGTTGCTCCAGTGTAATCCTTATGGGCAATGGCATTGTGCAAGGCTTCTCGAACTGCTTCCTTGGGATATTCAAATGTCTCGATTCGATAAATGCCATCGTAACTAATCATTGCCTTTATGTACTTGGTAAAGAGCAAGTCCATTGTTTTTTCAACTTGTTCGAACAAATTGCCGTGGACTTCATCTTGATAGCGCAAATCGTAATCATTTTCAAAGTAGCCAATCTTGACATAGGCATTGGTTACATACTTTTCAGGGTTTGGATGGAAAAGTAATATGGCTGCTCGTTTCAGATAGTTTCCTTCAGTAAGATTCAAGTTTGCAAGCAACAATTCGTTGGTATCGTTTAGGGCTTCTTCATCTAGACGGTTGCTTTTGATACCCTTTTTGCGAAAGAAGTCGAATGTTTCTGATTTCAAATCGGCAACAGATACATTGGGAACTGGTACACCGTCCCAATTCTTACCTTGTTTTTTCAGCAGAAAGTTGTCTAAGGCTGCTCCTTTAAGTTCCTGTTTGGTACTGCCACTGCGATAATGGTATTCACCTTTGCAACTAACTGGGTTTAGTTGCGGTTCAACTATTATTTCAATGTAATCGCCCTGTTCTGTCTTGTGCAGGTTGACTTCTGCAACAATTCCTAAAACTGTGGTTATCTTGTTTGGCAGTTCCTCCATAAGTGTTTTTGCGTTTTTCACGCCAATAACATTTCCATTGTCGTCTTTGCCTATGAAAATAGTACCGCCCTGTGCATTTGCAAAGCCACATATCCATTTAAGATACTCGTCTTTCCAAATCTTCTTGTATTCTATGTTTTGTGATTCAGCCATCAGTTACTTTTTTGTGCTCACAAAAATAGTAATTATTTTTTTAGGAGTGGCGATGAATTAGTGATGATATAGGGTAAGGTTGGTTAGGGACTGTAAAGCCCATAACGGCTGTAGGGGCAGAAAGGGTAGTTGATGGATTAACGGTATATGTTATGACGATTGTTTATTCTTCTTCCCAAAACAACTCACACAATAATGTTTTGGTGTAATATACGCCTTGGGGAGAATCGAGAATTTCGATGCTGGTTTCTGTGAATGTCTATTAGTCCCACCCGAAATAGTTCATTCCAACATATAATGTTAGATATATGATTGCATATAGAAAAGCAATTGCGATTATTCCAATTAAGATGTATTTTATTATATCTTTTATGGTATATTTTATGAATTGTTCCAGTTGTTTATAAGTCATATCAATCTTTTATTTCCAAAAAACTTGCCTTGATAACTGTATCTCGTTCTTCCATTGATGTTGCTTCGAAAGTTCCGTAGTTTAGTTTTACATATCCTGCCGAATCTGCCGGTTCTACTATTTCCTTGCCAGAACAACGGAACCATTCTGGTGATGACAAGTTTTCATCATCGAATAAATAGCGCCAGGCATTATCAACAAGGGTATATACCCTATAATGCCGCCATTGGCTAGTCATCCAAGTATGCAGATAGCCCCATTCATCAGTGCCATTCTGGTCAAGGTCGCCTTCGAAGACAAGTTTTGGCGCAATACGACAGCCGTGAATTTCAATTTTAGGGATTGACTTGTTGGGAGATACTGCATAATATTTGTACATTTCGTCATAATCGTTGGCTGTTGTGTCAAATACAAACTCTATATAGATGGTATCTATGCCTTCTCCTGTAAAATTGCCCCAAATAGTATCACGCTCATCGTGTCCGCTGACAGAATTCAAGCAATCGGGAAGCGGATGAAGATTTCTGTGTTTTTTCCATTCCTTAAATGAATCTGTAGTATCAACAGAATTTTCCGTACTGTCCATATATTCTTCAATTTTTTCATTATTCAGTTTCAGTTGCTCTTTGCACGATACAAATGCAACAACTAGTACTGCGCTTATAAGTAAAATGATAGTTCTCATAGAATTTGATATTTCGTTTTAATTACATACAGGACGAACAGATAATCCGTAGTAACGGTCGGTGAGTCCCACATCATAATCGTCAGAAGCGAAGAGGAGAAACCAAGGGACACCATCGTCCAGTTCGAACGAACTAGTCCAATAACAGCCAGACAAACCTGTTTTGTCTAGACTACTATCGGAGTGAGAACCAGCTGCAGGAAGGAAAATGGCATTACCATTTGTTCCTGTAAATAGTCGTCCACTTACACCATTTTGGGTTGTCCAAGTCACTGTACAATAGTTCTTCAATTCTTCAAAATCGTTGTATGTAGGCATACGCCAACTTGCCCCCCAAGTAGTACTAGCGACATCATCTGAGGATTCAAGAACAGTAAGATTATCAGCGTAATAATTATTGCCATACTCATAACTATTGCAATATTTTATAAGCCTAGGATCATCATTTGTCGTTCCTTCTGCATATATATATGTTTTCCAATTATAATTTTCTTTTGTTGTTATTTCTCCCCATGCATAGTAATTGCCAAAATCTTCCTGATTGTATGCTCCAATGTTGCACGCTGCCCATAATGTACCACTTGGCAGACCAAGGTCTATATATGGATGTTCATTTATATAACCAGAATATGTCATAGATATAATGGCTTCCGAATATGTTGTTCCCGCTACATTTTTTGCGTATGCTTTTACATTATAATTTGTTTGCGGTAACAGATTTGTAATTGTTGTAGAAAAACTTTCTTGATTATCACACTTAATATAACGAACAACTGAAATATCTTTACTTTGATATACACAGAATCCTACTTCTTGCAATGGCAATTCATCATTCTTTATGACTGAACATTTAACACATAGAGAAGTGTCTGTAATATCTGAAACTTTCATTTCTCCCAACTCTGGCGGAAAGAACACTGCCTTCTCTTTTTCACAAGAAGAAAAAAGAAGTACAAACACAAAAAAAAGTCCGTAGAATACTATTATACTTAAATATTTTCCCATAATATATCAATGCTTATTCGTACAAAGTCCAAAAGACAGGCCGGCTGATATTGCACATCCATAATTACATAGTTTAAAATCATAAACTCCTCTTAAAAAGGCCTCTACATATCCCCAATCCTTGTACATCCATTGAACTCCAAATTGAATAAAGAAGCCTTCAATCATTCTTGACCACATGTGCATGCCAAAATCAGTGAACGTAGAGCCAGAATCCCACATTGGCATATTTAGTCTTAATCTTGGTGTCCAATCCCATCCGCCAACATATTCATCATAACCAAAACTTGCTAATGAAAATTCAAACATTCTTATTCTAATTGCTAATAAATCAAATGTGCCTCCATAATTAAATTCACAATCGTACTTGTCATAAATAATTATACCAGAAAAACCATAGGCTTTAACCCATGTTACGCCCCAGGTTCCTATATTGTCGTAATAATCTTCAAATGAAAATCTTTGATGACTATAACTTTTAGAAATCCCCGTATATTTTTTAGTCTTATCAATTTTATTTTTGGAAAGCGGACCATTATTATAAGTTACATTTCCAATTATTTGCAGCCCTAATCCCAATGATGCCCTCCAATTTAATTTACTCCACTCGTGAGATTCTGTACATTGAGTATACTCGTCATAAAAGTTGTCAACCCCACCTATTTTTCCTAGTCCACCTTCAGCAAACATATAAAATCTGCCAACCCGTCCTCCAAGTCTAAGAACGCCATCATACCCCATATCAATCTTACGACTTTGTACACCAACTGGCAGTCCGGAGTATATATTTCTACCAATATTGATATTAGCACCTATTCCCATTATAAAATTGCCCCAAATAAACAAAGGACCAAACGAGATATTGTCAATTGATCTATAAGACAAAAACAAACCGTATGCATTGTAATTTCTTCCCCATGCCAAATCGATACCAGCAGAACCATTAAGACTTTGAAATGCTCCATTGCCTTGATAGCCTATTCCTAGATTCAAACCAAGAAATGTTGATACTTTTGGTTTTCCGGACTGAGAAACAGATATAGACACTTTTGCCCCATCGTTAGTTTCGAGTACAATCTTCCCGTCTCTGCTGTTGTGAGAAGTATTATTTGTTGTATTTATCGTAATAGTCTGCTTATTCCAAGTTGAGATGCTTGTACTACACCAAGTTGGACAAGAAGATACTTTCCAAGATTCTGAATTGGTTGAAATTGAAATGGTTCTATTTCCTTCTAAGTCAATAAAATTCACACTTGTTGGATTTGCTGTTATATATGGGCGTTCTTTGCCAGACTGCGAAACAGATATAGAAACAGTCACTCCATCATTTGTTTCCAATACAATGTTTCCGCTACGACTATCATAAGAATTATTCCCAGAAACATTTATTGTGGCTGTAGATACCGAACTATTTGAAATCTCACACCAATCGGGTTTTGTTAGAACTTTCCAAGATTCTGAATTTGTTGAAATTGAAATGTCATTTTGCCCACCTTTATATTCGTAAAAAATTAAACTCGTTGGATTTGTTCTAATATATGGTCGCCCTTTACCCGACTGTGAAACATATATAGAAATTGATATTCCATCACTTGTTTCCAATTCAACTACTCCATTGCGAAATTCATACGATTCATTTTTCGATACATTTATTGTTAAAGATTCTAAAGCCTTATATATTGTACACCAATCAGGTTTAGATGATATTTTCCAAGATTCAGAATTTGTTGAAATTGAAATTTCCCTTTCCCCGCCGATATAGTTGAGATTTATGCTTTTGGGATTTGCTGTAATATATGGACGTTCTTTGCCAGACTGTGACACATATACAGACATTGTTTTACCATCATTTGTTTCCAGCACTATGGTTCCGCTACGGTTTTCATACGACGGATTCATTGTAGCGTTTATCGTTACCGATTTTGCTGTCTTGCCTGAAGTCGTACACCAATCTGGGCTGGAAGATACTTTCCACGATTGTGCATTTGTAGAAACAGACAAGGTTTTGCTTTCCTGATTTTCAGAGAAGTATAGGCTTGTCGGTGACACATTTATGTATGATGGACGATTTACTACATCATCCAATGGCATTTTTATATCGTAACATACAATGTAAAATACAAAATTCTTTACCGCCTTAAACTTATCTTGTCGTTTTGCATAATTACCCATCAATGAATTAGTTGGCAATATATTACTAACATACATTGTTTCAACTAAATTTTTCAAATACGATGTCTTTATGGCATAATATACATTTTGCTGAACACTTGCATCAAGTCCGGAAGATACTATACCAATTAAATTGCCATAATCGTCAAATACGGGACTTCCACTACTACCATGACTCACCTGAGCAGAAATCTGATAGGTTGACTTGTCACCTCCAATACCAGATCTTGAGTTTATTACACCTTCTGAATATTTAACTTCTTCACCCATTATATCTGCCTCTGGAAATCCCACAACCCAAACATTTTCGGCAACTTCTGCTGTGTTTGTTTTGATTTTGTAGGGTATTGTACCGAATCCAGGAAATCCATTGCCAGAAATTTTCAGTATTGCAAGGTCACTATCTTCATCTTTTGCGACCACTTCTGCAATGTATTTCTTTGTGAAATCGCCCCTTATTCCATAAACATGGATTGTTTGTTTATTCTTTACAACATGCCAATTTGTAACAAGATACCCATTATTCAATGCAAATCCAGTTCCAGTATATATCTTTTGTGCACTTAATTGCTTAGAAATGCCCAAGAAAAAAAAGAAAATCAATAATATGTATCCGAGTAGTTTAAATATATTTCTCATTGAATAATCTAAGCACGATTAATTATTTATAAACCACATTAACAAATAAAGTTTCCTTTATTCCATTTGTGCCAGTTATATCCCATCGGCACATCGGTTTTTTCTTGCCCGACACCCGAAAGGCATTATTTCAAAAAAAGATTTAAGGCATATAAAAAAGAAGCGCGGGTATCTTGCTTACTTATCCCGCACCTTAGGCTCTCGCATTGCCTTCCTGCCGAGGATAAGCAATGCCGAAGCCCACGCGTATGTATATACATATAGTAATAATACACACTTATGGACATTGGCGCTTGCTTTACCTTGCAGCAGGATAATGAATTTGCGAGATTCAAGGTGCCGCAGATAAAACGTTAGCACAACGTCTTTCCTATTATGTCTGCCATACCGCCCATCAGAAAGAAAAGCAAGGTACGACGAGACAAAAGTACAAAAAATATGGATTAGGGAAACTTTTGGGAGATTAATTTTTTAGGGGCAGTAGGGGGTGTATCGCGATTAGAGGCTGTAAAACCCATAGTGCCTGTAAGGGCTGTAGGGTGGGGCGCAAATGGAATTTGCTGGAAAATGACGGAACGAGGGATGGGAACTAATGAGATAAGGATGGACGCAAATAGAATTTGCGAGGAAATGACGGAACAAGGGATGGGGATAAAGAAAAAAACGCCTCAAGTGAGACTTGGGGCGTTTAGTTACGAATGTCATTTAAATTGCTTCTTTTTGATAATAATTGTGTTCGACTTTGGTAAGAAGCCCTTTTTTGACGAATCTTTGAATTTGTTTCTGTGCAGTGCTATCTGGTATATTCAATTTCTGAGCAACATTCTTGTATGTTTCGCGATTGAATAGGTTTGGTAGAGCTTTTAGAAACTTCATTTGTGGTGTGTCTGATGGAACTACTATTCTTTCTTTTGGTATCAAACTATATACATACAAAGAATGCTTTGTCAGTACACCAATAATTGACATTGCTGTATTAAAATCACCATCGGTACATATTAAAGGCGATATTAATTGTTCTTTTGATTGCCTTAGTGCGGTTAGTATCATAGCAATACGAAATGTCATTACTGCCAACCGAAAAATAGTGGCATTATATTCGGCACCACATAGCTCGCGATATTGATTAAATGTACGACTAAAATAAGCGTTGAAATCATATTGTTGCTTCTTTGTAATATTGAATCGAACACCTGATTGCAAATTAGAGTAAATCTGATATATAGACATAAAATCATTGCCTATTTTATGGTAGTGATCGTCAATAACAATCTCATCATCAGAGAAAACATTTTCCCATTTATCTTGTGTGTTCATGCGATAGTACATAAACCGACTGAAAAGACCATTTTCGACAGAAGGGATGAGGGTTGTTACCTGATTGGGAGTACCAGACAATAAGACAGATAAGCGAGGATTTTCAATTTCAACTTGCTCATTGTCTTTTCTCCTATTATATGAAATAGTCTCATGGTGGAATGCTTTTCGAAGAGCATCGGAAAAGTTGCCGTTTTCGCTATTGAATGATTTTGAAAGGGTGTCGGCTTCGGTTTCGATGATAAGTCCGCACCCACCATTTTCGTTAAGATTCTGGATTGCACCAGTAGAACTATTGTCGGCATATATGATAAGCTCTCTTCTAGGGGGTCTTTGGGGTTTTGTGCCACCATTTTTATTGTAGTAGTCGAGTTGTTGTTCGTAATTATCTATTGCTTGCTGTGATTGCTCTTTGAGAGACTTGTGTATTGGCTTGACAATATCTCTACAAAATGAAAGACGACCTTTGCCAGTACCAGCAGGAGCCGTAACAAATAAATATAGATTGGGATAAGTTCTGGAATTACGATATATTCCCCAAATGTTTGGGAGTGCTGATGAGATTACAGTGATTGCACCTAACAAAAGAATATCTCTTTCTTCGCGTGTCTTAGCCACGGAAACAGCTCTGTTGAGTATTTCTGGGAGGGCGTTGAAAATACTATCAGGAAATGTTGGTAGGTTTTCCTTTTTTTCTTCGTCGTTATCACCAGAAATCTCCATATCTCCATTTGGAGATTTGGTGATATTTGGAGATTCGGAAGTGGCAACTTCGGAGGATTGAACAGTTGGCGTGCTGACTTCTCTTGATGTTGTGGCTTCACTTTCTGTACTAACGACCTCAGGAAGAAAGTCTGGCCAATCATCATCATCTTCTTCTTCGATGTTGAGATTCAACTCGCGGTTGATTGTTTCTAATAATTGGTCACCAGCCTGTTTGTAGTATAGTTCAGCAAAGCTGAACACATCACCATCGGGAATGGATTTGTCGGTGGTAGTGTGCATGGCACACTCCGAAGACATCACATTGTTGGGATCTGATTTCTCAATAAATATATGTAAGGTAGTTTCACCATTGGCAAATGGATTACGGCAAAAGCCGTAATCCCTGCCAGTATGTTTCATCACTATTGTATCTTCGGGATAACAATCCTGAAGAATGTGAGCGTAAATATTAGCACCGTAATTTGTACGGTTAAGAATTTCTTTTTTGAAACCAGTACTATTAAATATTTCCATAAGCTGTTATTTTATTATCTTTTTGATGAATAAATTAAAATAATGTTGCTGATTCTCGTTGTGTATAAGATGGCGTAGGAACTGCCATTCTTTCTTATATTCAGGCTCATGAATGCATAATTCAAAGTATATGGCAGCTATGACATAAAATAACTCATCGCCTTGTTCCTCGATTTCCCAATTAACGAAACTGAATTTACAATTAAGTGTCACATTAACCGTATAATCAATCATAGTATTTGCGTCATCACTATCTATTACTGGAATAATATCTCCAAGTGCAGTGGCTACTATGTTGAAGAAATCAATCTTTGATATAGTGCCATTGCAGATAGTCTGCCTGTCGCTAAATATATGATCAACGACTTTGGTTAGATATGGACTGGTTGGTTTGAAGTAGGTGTTTGCTTCATCAATAGATTTGAAAATCTTTTTAAATTTCATTTTTTGTTCCTCCTATATTATTAACAAAGTACTCGTAATATTTATATGCTTTATTGCTCTGGTCACAGTGTTTCCCAAGGGCATTCCAATATTTAATATGGTCTTCCCTTTTGGGAAAACTGTAACTAAGGTCTTTTACTATTGCCCCAATTAAAGCATATAGTTCATCATCGTTATTGGTCCTGAATCCAGGTGCATCGGTGCCTGGTTTCAGACCATCGTATATCAAATCGGCAAAGTAATCAATGTCTTCGTCGAAGTTGGCATCTGCCAGTACAGAAGAAGCCGTATATACAATATTGAAGAACTTGATGATTGGGATTGTGTTTTCGTTTATAGCGTATAGCCCGTAAACTTCACCATTATATAGGTGTTTAATTTCTTCAACAGGTTCTTGTAATGAGGCATAGAACATATCAATATCCTCGAATGAATAAAACATATCGTCCGTTCTCATTTTGCCCTCCTTTCTAATAATTGTTCAACATCGGTTAACCTGTACATAGTTTTCTTACCTACTTTAATAGGTAGAAGGTAGTTGTTCTTTGCCCAACGCCACAAAGTGGGCTTTGTGACATTGAGTTTCTGAGCAACCTCGTCAATAGATAGTAAAATATCGCCCTTACTCTGTTGCTTGAATTCATCAAGTGCATCTGTAAAGAACTCCTTAATTATATCGCGTAAGTCGGTCGGACTTACGACCAGCTGAACATTTGTCGCTGCTGGATTTCCTGAATTTTGATAATTATATAACATTGTTTTAATTATTTACAAATTATACCGGAAGGGAGCCGTGCCAGCGTTTGAATCGTTTCAAACGATGCAGCAAATATATAGCAAAAAATCGCTGAAAATCAAAGAATTATAAAGAAAAAAGTTGACAAAATTATAATGTCAACTTTTGTTAATGCAAGAATGTGATTTAGTGAAATAAAAGAATTGCAGAAAATTGAGTTTACAAAATGAAATGTAAACTTTTTTCAATTAAAATGTAAACTTTTTTTGCGAAATGTCAACTTTCGGGGAAGTACTTATTGACAGAATCTGCGCCTTTAGGCAGTTTTATCTTTGTACTATTAAATTTTGAACGCAAACTTTTGATTCCAAAAATGCCTTCAAGCCAAGTTTCTGGGAACTTAAAAATTTCATCATCATTAAGACATTTGCTCATAAGTTCCCCTAAAAAGTATGCTATAAGTTTATCATCAATACCATCAACCACTTTGTACCCACTCTCGTTTTTCGTTATGAACTCGGACCTTTTAGAGTGGGAATCAAATTGTGTCTTAACTTTATCCTTATCGAACCTGGGAGGTAAACTAGAAAAAATGTCTTCTTTTTTAGGGGATTTTTTCTGTGAAGATATAGTAGAAGAATCTTTTGGTTTTTGCTCAATTACTTTGTTAACTTCATCAGGTGGAGTTTTTGTCGCTTGAGTTTTTTGTTCAAAAAGAACTATCTGCTGTATGTATTTGGTGAATTTATCTAGTAACAGCCTTACTTTATCTTTAACATCTGAGTATTCTTGTTTATTTGTGCAGACTTCAGGGATATATTCCCAAAAGTTTGATATTTCTTCGAACAAAATTATATCCTGGTCAGGTAGAACTTTGGCAATATTATATCTTCTTGAAAAAAAAGAGTCTATGTGCTTAGCTAATCCCAAAAGATAATGAATATAATTGTAATTTGTTAATTCATAAATGTCTCCGTCATAATTATAATCTAGACCTGTCTTAATTTGTGAAAAAATATTTTGAAGCAAATCTGATAAGCAGTGATTTTCGCAGCATTCCTGTATAAACGGATCTAATTCATCATTATTAAGAACTCCTTGAGATCTTTTAGTAATGAAATCTTCAAAATCAGAATTTAAATGAAAATGTTCTTCGGGTTTCATAATATTTACAGTTAATTCGTCAATAATATATAGTAACATTGGGCTTTTACGCCACATAGCAAGCCTTTGGGGAGATATTTCTTGTTCCCAATCTTTTAACTCTTCTTCACTATCCCTCTTTTGCCAGTATTCAATAAAGGATTTTTTAAGAAATTCTCTTAGTTTTAAAGATTCGGATTTGTTAAATTCATGAGTTGCCAGTCTAGCTAAAGTGCGAAACTCAGGCTTATTAGAGTCGCACTCATACATATATCCATATAATAATAATTCGAGCTCATCTTTCCCGTGATTTTTATTTATGCCAATACATTTATTCTTAGATTTTATTTGGCGAAAGTAAGGATTGTCAAAATACCCGACACTTAACAAATATTGGTAATCATTAAAGGAGAGAATATTCTCTAATTTTTCACATCTGATTGTTCCTGTTAATTTATTGAGCAAATTGGCAGTTGGAGTGTCTTCATTAAATAAATAGGGATTGTCACTTTTGCGTTTGTTAATGTATGAGCCTAATAGAGCCAATGCTTTACTAATGTTATCGGATTCTTTATTGGTCATAGATTTTACGAATAGCATGGCATCTAATTGAACAAGTCGAGCGAGACCTCCTTCTTTGAAGGTCTCGTCGAAATAGTTTTGAATATCTGATTTGTTAAGCCCAGCACTAACTGCTTGGACGAATTCTTCAACTGAATTGAATGTCATAGTACATTTAATTTTTCATCAACTTTGTAAATGGGCTGACCGAAGGCAGCACACATAAGAATAAAACGAGAACGGATGCCATTGTTATGGTATCGCTCGACAGCTTGACTGCCTACGGCATGAAGACCTGCTGCATATTCATCAATTTGTACTTCACGCATAATGTTTACATGCGTCTTACGGCATAACTTGGAACTGCCAAATTCGTACAACGGCTTGGTGGCAACTTCTCCAGTTTCTTCATCAAGACCTTTGACTAGCCTGTCAATCCCACAATGCTGGAGCAACTTCTTGATTTTTGCATTGTACCCACACTGACCAGAAACATACTTTAGAATAGGAAACTTGAATTGCCATTCCTTGATAATGTCCAGCGCATATTGCATTATAGGCGTTTCTGTCTCGACTTTTTTTGTATTGGTGCGTAATGTCTTTTGTGGGAGATAATGTATATATGGTATGCCATCGTCATCGACAGAGACATTATCCATAGATAGCGAAGTAAAATCACCGATGCGACAACCAAATGCACATTGAAGCAAAAAAACATCCTTGGTTTCGGACAATGCTTCCGGAACAGACGAGGAGAATATCTTGAAAAATTCTTCGCGGTTCAGACATATTGGCTCCTCGTATTCTTCTTTTGTAATTGCAGTGCGGTATTTCTTAGTAAGCTTGTCGAACGGATTGTAATCTGTATCAATACCTCGAAATACAGATTGCAGGGCTTTCATACGGACTGCGACAGTGTTTTGCGACCTGCGCTTTGTGGGAATGTTCCTAGCCGACATTTTTGAATACAAGTGCTTGTGCCTTTTTACAAACTTGTACTCATCATACAGAAAATCTTGAAATGCTAGAACATCCTTCTCGTTAAATTCGGAAATAAGAATTTTGCTTCTGCCTTTGATGGTAAGATATTTTTCAAGTTCCGAATACAAGACTTGCAGTGCCTTTAGACGCTGAACACCGATAAATTTCAGTTTGACTGCATCATCAAGATATTTCTGGAACTCTTGCAGCAAAGTGTGACCTTCTTCTCGTTCGGCTTGAACAGGATTTTTGATTTCCAGATATGTCTTTTCCAGAACTTCGGCTGTCAGATCATACCCTTTCTCTTTCATCAAATCATAAGCCTTGGTGAGATAGTCAATTTCTTCTTTAATCCTTTCTGATAACTCAACATCATAAATTGAAACTCCAGGCTTCCTGGTGCCATCATCATTAAGTTTCTTGAGCGATTTTACATCAGCTTCAATGTCGCTAGGATGAAAAATTTGAATGGCGCGACCATCCCTAATTCTGAAGCGCAATTTGATTGTGCCTTCAGTTTGTTCCTTTCTTTTGAAAATTAAAATTTTTGCCATGTCATTGATTATTAAAGTCAATACAAAGATACAAAAAGTTTTTCAAATCGCACCACCATCGCACCACGGATTTATAAACAAGTGAAATTATTTTATTTCATAACCTTGCAAAAACAATGTAAGTTATTGGTAATAAATAGTATATGAAACATAGTAAAATCGTTGGATTTCGTATTATAATTCCTCCAGGGACAACGACCTAAAAATGCAAGTGTTTAATTTTAAAGCACTTGCATTTTTCATTTAGGCAAATCGCACCACCATCGCACCAACGTTGATAAATGTATGCTTAGTAACGTTAAAATGGGCATTATGATAAATACTAGACTATAGTATATTTTTTCGCTTTAACAAAAGGCTTTTTTATTCTATAATTTTTCCAGTTCCAAGTTTGCTTCTTCCCATAGTGCCATTTGTCTATCAAGTTCTTCGTTTAACTTAGCAGACATTTTGTAGGCTGTTTCAAGTTTCTGCTGTTCTATTGCAGGATTCGACATAAGGTCGTTCAGACCAGCGATTTCCGACTCAAGCCTTTCTATTTCGCTTTCTGCCTTATCGATTCGGTTTTGGATTGCACGACGGCGTTTATTAAGTTCTTTGTTTTCAAGGTATCGCTGCTTGTTGTCTGATATTGGTAAGTTCGATTTAGCTTCGGCCTGCTTGCGGTCTTTCACCTCTATTTCACGCATGTCCTCAATCTTCTTATTGCGCAGAAAATCATATATGCCACCTACATGAAGGCGTATCTTCTTGTTTTTGAATTCATAAACTTTCGATACAAGTCCGTCGAGGAAATACCTGTCGTGTGAAACAATTATCAAAGTTCCATCATAATTCTGTAGTGCCTGCTTTAGGATATCCTTAGAGCGAATATCCAGATGGTTGGTAGGTTCATCGAGTACAAGCAAGTTGTATGGTTGCAAAAGAAGTTTTGCCAACGAAAGGCGGGAATGTTCACCACCAGACAAAACTTTTACCTTTTTGTCGATGTCTTCGCCTGAGAATAGGAATGCACCTAATATATCTCTTATCTTGGTTCTGATGTCGCCAACAGCAATACGATCAAGCGTTTCAAATACAGTGAGTTCCGGATCAAGGAGTTCGTCTTGATTCTGGGCAAAATATCCGATATTAATGTTATAACCTATTTTTAGTTCACCAGAATATTCTGTTTCACCGACTATGATTTTGGACAAGGTAGTTTTGCCCTCGCCATTACGTCCAACAAATGCCACTTTTTCGCCTCGTTCAATAACAAGGTCAATCTTATCGAGGATAAGATTTTCACCATAGCTTTTACTGAGTTCTTTAGTTTCGACAACTATGTCGCCAGAGCGAGGTGCTGGTGCAAATTTTATATGCATTGCAGCATTGTCGAGGTCGTCGACTTCGATAATGTCCAATTTCTCGAGTTGTTTTATGCGCGACTGAACTTGGTTTGACTTTGTGGCTTTGTATCTAAATCTTTCTATGAAATCTTCGGTATCTTTTATCAGTTTTTGTTGGTTCTCGTATGCTGCAAGTTGTTGCTGTAGCCTTTCCTGTTGCAACACCTTGAATTTGGAGTACGGTACTTTGTAGTCGTATAGTTTTCCAAGGTTTATCTCTATTGTTCTGGTTGTGACATTATCGAGAAAAGCTCTATCGTGCGAGATTAGTAATACAGCCCCTTTGTATGTCTGTAAAAAATCTTCCAGCCACTGGATGGATTCTATATCAAGATGGTTGGTTGGTTCGTCAAGCAGGATTAAATCAGGATTTTGTAACAGGATTTTTGCAAGTTCCACCCTCATGCGCCAGCCACCGCTGAATTCCGAGATTTTTCTGTTGAAGTCGCTGCGCAGAAAACCGAGACCTTTCAGAATCCTTTCTATTTCAGGTTCCATGTTGTTTACGCCAACAATTTGCAGATGTTCGTTGAGATGAGCAAGATTTTCAGCTGTCTTAATGTACGAATCAGAAGTGTAGTCGGTGCGAGTTTCCAATTCGCTGGCAAGCCTGTCTATTTGGGCCTGTATTTCTGAAATGGAGTCGAAAGCTTTCTTAGTTTCTTCCATTACAGTGTTGTGTGTCGATGCAAGGTTCATTTGCTGTGGCAAATATCCGACACTTATTCCCGATGGCCTCGACACAGAGCCTTCTGTTGGCACCACTATTCCACAAATTACTTTCAGTAGGGTTGATTTTCCAGCACCATTCTTGCCTACAAGACCTATGCGGTCGCGCCTATTTATCATAAATCCGATATTGGAGAACAATTCAAATCCTCCGAAACGAATGGTTATGTTGTCAATGGATACCATATTTGATTTTTTTGCGCGAAAATAATGGAATATTTAGAAATATTAGGATAGTTTAAGATTTTTGAATTGTATTATGATTCTTGTTCTTCAACTTCTTCTGTTTCTCTTTCTTTTTTCTTTGTATATAAAATTTCACACCAACCTAATGCAAACAAGGGAATTAGAGGAATTTTGAATCTTACTAAAGCACCAAAATTTGAAGTAGAAATACCAATTCCAAGAGCTAATACAACCGAAAAAAGAAAACACATGCTTACTATTGGATTTCCTAATATTTGTTTTATTGTATATTTTATCCCTGCTTTGAAGAATACAAATATTGCGAGAAAGAGAAGTGCTGTGTTTTCAAATCCAGACAAAAGCATTACTATGGTGTCGCATTCAAATATGAAAGGTCGATACAATCCAGCAATTATTGCCTTAGGACCAAGGCTTATCAAGCTGCCGATAGAACCATCAAAATCTCCAATGTCAAAGGCATGGCCTTCGTAGTATTCTTGTTTTAAGTCTTGTTGTGACACACTTGCTTTTTCGAGCATGGAATCAACCTCTCCGTAGGTGCCACCGACATTACTGCCTACAAACCTTAAAGCGTACATTCCGCCAAAAGCTACAACAACCACTATAATAGGAGCAACGATAAACTTGAATAAAGCGCTTTTCACCCTTTTCAGATAACCGCTTCCAAACCAAACCATACATGCTGCAATTGAGGCGTAAAGAATGTAAACCTTGAGTTCCATCATTATGTAGGCGCTTATTAGCAAACCAACTATTGTTGATATTCTTATTTTCCTTTCAAGGAAAATTTTTGAAAAACACATCAAAAATACCAAGTTGAAGGTAAAAGTAAAACCGTCTTTCATTAATCCTGATCCCCAAAATCCGACAGATGGTATTAGCATAATGCATATAAATGCAACTTTGCTGTTGCAATTTATTTTATTTCGTATATATTGGAAGAATTTCCAGTTAAGCAAGTACAAAAAAAATGACATACAGATGTTCACAGTATAATAATTGTCGCCACCAATGATTGCAAATGGAGATAAGAATCTATGAACTGCATATTTTGATGGGTCATGAAAATTGGGCGTGTATGCAATTCCGTGTGCAAGAGTTTGAACATTAGTTTCATCAATCATTCCGAACATAATGCGGAAATACGACTGTGGATCTTGAAAAAGAACTTTTCCAAGTCTAATTGAAGCATGGTAATAAGAATATGTATCTCCGCCCCAATGGTAGTAGAAGTCGTATATCGCTGCAAAACCAATACAGCAAAGCATTTTATATAGGAAACCTATATAGAAATATCGCTTTGCTTCATCGTCTTTTTTGTATTTGAATAAGGATATGAACCACATTATAAGGAAAGCCAAAGCCAGATATCCGACAATGAGAAAAATTCCTTCGAGTGTTAAAAATTTGTGCATTGTACCGAGATTCGGTTAGAATGTTTTCAGCGCTCCAATACGATTTTCACGGGCAGTCTTGTCCTTGTTGGCTAGTATGGGCTTTTCCCATGTGCCGTAAGTGGGATTTGGGAGGACAATATAACGTGTGCCAAGCAAATCTGTAATTTCATCGGTTTCTGCAAGCATGTCGCCACTAGCCTTGCGCTCGTCAAAGTTTTCTGCCATATCTCCCATATTGTCGCCAACTAGCATTATTATTTCGTATTTTTCCGAAACCAATTCGCGACGTTCCTTTTTGCAGCTTGATGCATCCTTTTCTTTCAAGTAGAAATTTTCGGCACTCACTTCTGGAAATCCGAGTTTTTTCATGTTTGCCATAGTAGACTCAAGTTCGTTTGGATACCTGTTCGATATGAAAATTATTTCTACACCTAAGGATTGCGCATATTTTAGGAAATCTATTGCTCCCGGGATTTCGGTGGCATCAGCTTTCGATGTCCATATTGCCCATGTAGAATCGTTGAATGAAGTGGCATTAGCTGCTAAATATGCTTCGTAATAAGTGTTGTCAAGAACAGTTTCGTCAATATCGAGAACTACTGCGGCAGGCTTGTTTGTTTTTTTTGTCTTTAAATTTTCGGCAAGAGCTCTTTTGGCAATTTTATATGTCTGAAGACAACAGGCTCTGTATTCGGCTGAATGTTGCATCCAAAGGGTTGCATTTAGCAGATTGTCGCTTTCTCCATATTCGGTTGCGGATTCGGTGACTTGTGTCTCAGGAGTTTCTTTTTTTTGTCCGTTGCATGATACAAGTAATGCGATACTTGCCAATGCTATTAAGTATAATATGTTTTTCATATTTCGGAATTTTGTTCTGCACAATTTATTTCTTGTTGTTCGTATAATTCATTATGGACATCATTTGCAATTTCGTCTATATTTTCTGCATCGATGGGTTTTGTAATAGTTTTGAATTCGTCTATGTCGTCTATTCCGATTTCAATACTTTTTTTGCCTTGTTCTGTAACGGATTGGTTGCCAAAGGTATATATTCTTCCGGCATATTTTCTGAAGAATCCGTGATTATGGGTTACCATTAGCACCGATTTGCCAGTTTCACATAGTTTGTACAGAAGGTTTACTATTACATCGGCACTTTCGGGGTCGAGATTGCCAGTAGGTTCGTCTGCAAATATTATTGGTGGGTTATTAAGTATTGCCCGTGCAACGCTTACCGATTGTCGTTCTCCGCCAGAAAGTTGTGCTGGCATCGACATTTTTTTGTCAATCATTCCAACGCTTATCAAAACTTCGTTTATGCGGATATCTATTTCCTTTTTATTTTTCCATCCTGTTGCTTTCAGCACGAACCTTAAATTTTCGTAAACGGAACGGTCGTTCATAAGTTCGAAGTTCTGGAATACCATGCCTATTTTGCGGCGAAGCAATGGAATCTTTTTGTTCTTTATTTTCTTCAGGTTGTAGCCTAAAACGTTTACATCCCCTTCAACTACAGGGAGTTCTCCATATAATGTTTTCAAAAGACTGCTTTTGCCACTGCCTACCTTACCTATCAGATATACAAATTCTCCTGCGTCAACATGTATATTCACATTTTCAAGTATCAGTTTGTCTTCTTGATAGACATTTAAGTTTCTTACATCAATTAGCGAATAGTTGTTTTCGTCCATAAAAATTCATCTATAAGTAACTTTACAAAGGTAGTATTAGCAACTCAAACAAATGCAAGTTGATGATTGATAGTAATAAACAATATTGTGTTAATTAAAAATCCTATATAGTTTGTTTTGTCCTTTTCAAAAAGTCTACCTTTGATTTTTGGTATATTGGAAAATATTCTATTGAAAGACACGTTATTATAAAAATATTACTGTGTATATGAAACTAAGGAATCTAGCAATAGCGCTTCTTCTTTTGTCTGTATCGTTTGTAGCGACAGGCCAGCAGACTATGAAATACAGCGATGAAGAATATTCATATCGTAAGGCGAAAGATTTGTATGACAAGGGAATGTATGTTTCTGCACAAAATGAATTCTTCAAGATAATGATTTCTGAGGATATAGAAAATTCGAAGTATAGGGACGATGCTGCTTTTTATTTTTCTATATGTGCGATGCATGTCTTCAACCGTGATGCAGAGTATCAGCTTAACAATTATGCAGTAAATAATCCGGAAAGCGACAATATCAACCATGCCTCTTTTGCCATGGCAAATGTTTATTACCGTGACAAAAAATACAAGAATGCCCTTGCATGGTACAATAAGGTACAGTATACTGACCTTGATGTCAGCGACTACGATGAATATTTTTTCAAGAAAGGCCATTGTCTGTATGCTAGAAAAAGTTTCGATGAAGCAGCAAAGTCGTTTTATGAGATAAAGGATCACGATGGTCTGTACGGAACGATGAGCTTGTATTTTTATTCGCATATAAAATATATTAGCGAACAATACCAGACTGCACTCAATGGCTTCATTAAATTGCAGAACAATCCTACATTTTCTTCAATAGTTCCATTTTATATATTGCAGATATACTATATGCAGGAAAATTATGAGGCAGTAGTGGAATATGCCGACAAGCATGGTGAAGATTTTGTAGGAGCAGCACCAGAAAATGCAAAGATTGTCGGCTTGTCGTATGTGCGTACAAAAAAATATGCCGAGGCCATTCCATACCTTAAACGTTATATGGAAGCCAATTCTTCTGCAACCGATTTTGACTATTACGAACTTGCATACGCGCAATATTCTACTGGACAGTATGATGAGGCTGCGAAAAATTTCGGAAAAATCACACGAACAAAGGATACAATTGGGCAGAATGCATCATATTTTATGGCGGCATGTTGCCTGAAGGTCAACAAGAAGCTGGAAGCACGGAGAGCTTTCGAAACGGCATCGCTATATGACTACAATCCAATTATTAAAGAAGATGCACTGTTTAATTTTGCCCAGTTGAGTTTTGAATTGTCGCTTTCTCCTTTCAATGAGGCGATAAGTGCTTTTACCAGATATATTCAGGAGTACCCGAACAGCCCTCGTATCGAAGCTGCCTACGACTATTTGCTCGATGCATTCATGAGTGCGAAGAATTACCAGAAAGCAATTGCAACTATCGAAAGCCTCGACTACAAAAATTCAAAGGTTGAAATGGCTTATCAACGGCTTACTTTTATAAGGGGCCAGGAACTTTTCATTTCACAGAAGTACACAGATGCAATAGATATGTTCAATAAATCTATTTTGTATGGTAAGTACAACAGGAAGATAGAGTCTCTTGCTCATTACTGGAAGGCTGAGGCAAACTATAGGATAGGCAACGTGGACATAGCAATAGACCAGTTCAAGGAGTTTGTAAACGCTCTCGGATCCATAAACCTTGAGGAATATGGCCGTGCACATTATAATCTTGGTTATGCATATTTCGACAAGAAGGAATACTCAACGGCAAATTCGTGGTTCCGCAAGTATGAGAGAATTTCCGATACCGCTAACATTATGGCAAACGACTGCTATAACCGTATAGGCGACTGCTACTATATCAACCGTGAATTTATACCGGCGGCGGAATATTACAAAAAAGCAGTTAGAATCGGTCTTGTTGAGACTGACTACAGCTTGTATCAGTTGTCATTGTCGTATGGTGGTCTGAAGAAGTCGAATGAAAAGGTTTGGGCATTGCAGCGTCTGCTTGCACAGTTCCCCAGTTCTGAGTATGCAAGCAATGCAATATTTGAAATAGCGCGCTCGTATCAGACCGACCTTAATGTTGAAGATTCTGCAAAGGTGTATTACGAAAAGTTGATTGATGAGTATCCACATTCTCCAAGCAGAGGTACTGCGCTTTCGAGCCTTGGTACAATTGAATTTAATAGGAAGCATTACGACAACGCATTGACATATTACAAGCAGGTGATTTCTGAGTTCCCGGGAACCGAGGAAGCAAGCAATGCCAACGACATGATAAAGTCGATCTATTTTGAACTCGATAAGCCGGATGCTTATATAGAATATGCTAACAGCGAAGGTTCTGGTGTGGAAATTACACGTGACGAGCAGGACGAAATAATTTGGCTCGCAGCAAAGAAGCTGTATATTGACAAAAGGTATAATGATGCGTTAAAATCTATCAGCAAGTATTTGACCGAATTCCCGAAGGGCAAGTATTCCATTGAGGCAAACTATTACAAGGCCGAGTTGCATTTGTATTTCGAGGAGAAAGACGATGCCCTTAAATGCTACAGGGTTGTGGCCGATGCTCCTACTAACAGTTATACCGAGGAGAGTCTCATGAAGTCGGCATCTTTGCTGTTTGACAAGGAAAATTGGGCTGAGTCATACAATTATTATAATAAGTTGTACCCATTGGCCGAAAACAAATCTACAAAACTTATTGCAGCAATCGGTCGTTTACGTTGTTCATACAATATAAATAATTACGACAATGTGATTTCTGCAGCTCAGGATGTTATTGATAGTGAAAGATCCAATGTGGAACATATACGTGAGGCACAATACAAGATGGCCAAAGCTTTCTATGCAAAAGGAAATTCCGATAGGGCATTGCCGTTGTACGAAAAGTTGTCGCACGAGGTTATTAGCTACGAAGGTGCCGAATCGAAGTTTATGACAGCTTCAATCAACTATGCCAATGGCAACGACAGCATAGCCGAGGAGATAATATACGATTTTGCCCAGTCGAGTACTCCTTATGTATATTGGTTGGCAAAAAGCTATATACTTCTGGCACAGATATATTTCGATGAAGAAGACATTTTCTCTGCAAAACACACGCTGCAGTCTGTTCTTAGCAACTACGACAACGAGACTGATGGAATAAAGGACGAAGCTCAAGATAAGCTAAATGCAATATTTGAGGCTGAGGAAACTGCTCGCCAGGAGGAAGAAATATTGAATCTGAAGATAAACCTAGTTGAGGACGAGTCGGACGATGGACTTTTCCCTGATGAAGATTTTGACATTAATATTCCCGATGAATTCCCTGTTGATGAAAAACCAGTTCCTGAGATTGATTTGAAGGAAGATAATGAAGAAAAAACAAACGAATAATAAGTTGGAAAGATGAGAAAATATTGGAATATGAAATATTTGGTATTCTTGTTCACTTTTTTAGCAATTGGCGGTTGCCTTTTTGCACAAGAAGACAACACACTTGATGAACAAACAGTTGTCATATACAACGAATATTCTCCTGTTTTGAAAGATGCAAGCAGAATACAAAATCTTCCTGTAATTTACGATACGGTACAAACTGTGCCAAAGTTTGAGTATTCTGTAACACCTACTATGTATCGCACTTCGTTTACGCCGAGCAAGATTTCTGCGGCAACGGTAAAGGGCGAAGCCTTAAAGCCTCTTAATACCGGGTATGTGAAGGTAGGATATGGAAACTACATTTCGCCATTTGCAGAGCTGTATATCAATTCAAAACGGCAGAAAAACTATTCGGTTGGCATAAAGGCGCAGCATCATTCTTCTTTCGGGAAGATAAAGAATGTGCTTGACCAAAAGATTTATTCGGGTTATGATGATAGCAACATCGAGGCTTTTGGAAAGAAAATATTTGCAAAGTCGGTGTTGTCGGGCAAGGTTTATTTCTCGTCCAACGGAATCTGCTACTATGGTTACGATCCGAAGGTATATGGCGATACTGATAAAATAAACTGGGAAACCTTTGATTATGTTGATACCCGCGATGAGGTTGAGAAGCAGCGTTTCAATCGTGTGGGGGCAAATATGACATTCGAGTCGCATCAGACAGGCCGCAAGCACTGGAACTACAAGTTCGATGCTGGCTACCAATATTTCTTCACAAAGACAAAGGATTGGCAGCACAAGGTTGATTTAACCGCAAATGTAGGACGTTCGGTGAAGAATATCAGTTATGGATTGGACATTAATTATTTGTACAATGCCAACAAGATGGCTGCATACGCAAATTCAAATATTATAATTGCTACAATCTGGGGTGAAATTCCTCGAATATCATCGAAAAATGACATGTACCTCGATGCAAAACCATATTTCCGTTTTGAGAATGAAAAGTGGAATATTAGGGCAGGGGCACACCTAGGCTTTGATTTAATAGAAAATGGAGAAAAAGGAATGTACTTGTTCCCTGATGTTTATGCACAGTTGAATGTAAGTAATACTTTACTTCCATACGTCAGTTATGGTGGACATTTGGAACAAAACAACCTTGAATTCATTTCTACTGTGAATCCTTTTATAAACAGCTATCCTACATATCACAATACCCGTTATCAGCATGTGGTTGACTTGGGAGTGAAAGCAATAATAAGCAAGAAGATTTACCTTCACATCAACGCCAACTACTCGCACATAAATTATATGGCGTTCTTTGTCAACGACACGACTATTCCTTTGCACAACAAGTTCAAGATGGAATATATGGATGTTGACAGGGTAGGGGCATACGCCGAACTTTCCATGCGCGACCTTGCTCCCGGGCTCGACATTATGCTGAAGGCACACTACTATTATTATATCAAGCTGGGAGACTCGAATGTACTTAATTCTCCAAAAATTGCTGATGCACGTCCATGGCAGATGCCAGATGTGGATGTCAGTTTGAGGGCTGCCTACCGCCTTACCAACAAGATTTCGTTCGGTGTGGAAGGCTATTTCCTGAACAGGTGCTTTGCAAAGGAATATGATAATGGCGTTCAGTATGCTAAGAGGATGAAGGCTGTGATTGACGTTAACCTATTCGGAGAATATAAGTTCGACGACAATTTCAGTGCATTCCTTTATCTCAACAATATTGCCTGCCAGCGTTACTACATCTGGAACAACTACCGCGCACAGGGATTCAATGCAATGGTAGGAATTACATATTTGTTTTAACGTGTAATAAATTAGTTGAAAGGAAAGTACACTTTCACAAATCTAATTTATAATAGATTGTTTTGAACAAGACAACAGCAGTTTTTATCTGCTGTTTTTTTAGAAAATGTAGTATATATCGCTTAAGATACTTAGAACAAACCATGTAGTTCAGCATCAATTTTATCTATTACAGTGCTGAGGTCTTCCGGTTTGTTTGCGAAGTCGATGTTGTCAACATCAATAATTAGGAATTTTCCACTGTCGTATTCCGAAGCCCAAGCCTCGTATCTTTCGTTAAGGCGGGTTAGATAATCTATGCGAATAGACGATTCGTATTTACGGCCACGCTGTTGTATCTGGCGGACAAGTGTTGGTACGCTGGCACGCAAATAGATAAGCAAATCGGGGGCTTGTATTACCGAAGTCATAAGCTTGAACAGGCTGAAATAGTTATCGAAGTCACGCGATGACATCAGTCCCATTGAATGCAGGTTTGGTGCAAATATGTATGCGTCCTCGTAGATGGTTCTGTCTTGTATTATGGTTTTGTCCGACTTGCGAATCTCAAGTATCTGATTGAAACGGCTGTTCAGGAAATAAATCTGCAGATTGAAGGACCAGCGTTGCATGTCCTCGTAAAAGTCGTTAAGATAAGGATTATAGTCAACATCCTCATAATTTGGAGTCCATCCGTAATGTTTTGCCAGCAATTTGGTAAGAGTAGTTTTGCCAGCTCCAATGTTTCCTGCTACTGCTATATGCATACCTCTAAAATTTTGTGGCGCTAAATTATAGTTTTTTTTACAAAAAATAGTTTATTTTTCCATTTGAATTTTACGGCAATCCAATTTGTTGTCAACTAGCAGATAAAGCAAGTTGTGACGTATGCGGAATTTGTCGGCTTTAGTTCCTTCTGTTGGAATTGGAACAGATTTGTCGTCGGCAACATTATATGCTACGATTTCTCCATTCCGATTATAGTATAAGATATCGTTGTCAACACAAAAGTCTGAGCATTGTCCATCCGTTTCAAAAATGCGGTAAAAATTACCAAATTTGTCAAGAATCAATACTTTGCCATCATTTGTAAGCAAAAACAGATAATTTATTGATTCTCGCATGGCAACAATGTCTGCATCGCCAATTTTATCGTAAATGTTGGTTCCTTGTTGCGATACTTCAAGGTTTGCGGTTACTCTTCTGACACAAGAATTCTGTTCGTCGAATACCCAGAATCCGCCAAACGACGATGAACAAACTACTTTTATATTGTATAATCCTGCATCGTCCAACATTAAAGGGCTCAAAAGTTCGGCAAGTTTGCTGTCAAGATATATGAGCTTATTGAATTCGGAGTAGAACACAATTATCTTGAAAGGATTGGAAACATCTAGAGATGACATGCTGCCTGCAGGGTAGTTGTCGTATGAGCAAATGAAGTTCATGTCGGAATCGTATTTCGAAACTACATTGTCTTTCACCAGATATATGTTTCCAAGTCGATCAACATCCAACATGTCAGCATTCACGGTGTATTCTCCAACTGACTGGGCAAACACCGCACTCAACTGTATGACAAAAATGAATATTGCAATAAAATACTTCATAGCACAAATGTAAATAGTTTTTGAGACTTGGCAAGAATATTTTTTGAAAAGCATAGCTTCAAAATTTCAATGCGTTTACGGATCTTTGGTATAAAATTCTATATTTTTTTGATCAATAGCCTTTTTGTGCATTATCTGCACTTTATTTTAATTTTAATGAATCAAAACAAGTTTTTTGTCTAAAAATATCCTTATCCCTAATAAAAGGAGTTGTCATTTCCTTTTTTTAATTAAATTTGAAATTTGGAATTTAAACTTTTGACTATATGAAAAAGTTATCTATTATAACTGCCTTATTGCTAATAGTATCGGCAGTTTGGGGACAGACAAAGTCCGACCTCCAATTCATTGAGCAGACTCTTGAAAATCGTGGTGAAATAGTGCTGAGATTCCCACATAATGGAAATCGTGAACTCGTTCGCGAACTTAGCCACATAATGTCAATTGACAAGGTGAACGATACATACGTTGAGGCATACGCAAATGCTAGAGAATATGAGCAGTTCAAGACTTATAACATTGAATACGAGCCTGTTTACGAGTATTACACACAGACTCGCGCCTTGAATATGGCGAATACGGTTGCTCAGATGGCAAACTGGGATAGATACCCGACTTACGCCGTATATCTGGAGTTGATGCGCAACTACGTACGGGATTATCCATCATTGTGCAAGATGGACACCATCGGCTATTCGGTTTACGGTCGCCCGATTATAAACATGACTATTTCTGACAATGTCGGCGTTGACGAAGACGAACCCGAATTCTGGTGGAGCAGTACAATGCACGGCGACGAAACTTCGGGATGGTACTTCCTTATCCGCCTTGTCGATGACCTGCTGACAAAATACGGCACCGACCCACAGATTACAAACCTCGTGAACAATGTGGAGATATACATTTCGCCCAACACCAACCCCGACGGCACTTTCTACCGCTCGAACGACGGCACAAGCATTGCCAATGCACGCAGATACAACTACAACAGCGTTGACCTTAACAGAAACTTCCCGTTCGTAACCAATACCGCAAGCCACACGGCACAATATCCAAACGAACCAGAAATCACTATGATGACAGCCTACGCCGATGCTCACAACTTTGTGATGTCGGCAAATTGCCACGGCGGCGACGAATGTATGAACTACCCGTGGGACGAAGACGGCTGGACACACGCAGCACACCCGAATCCCGACGACAGCTGGTGGGAATATGTATCGTGGATGTTCGTAGATACCGTACACGCAATAAACGCCAACAGATTCACTGGACCATCGGATGTTAGTGGTTCGAACGGTGTAACCAAAGGTAGCGAATGGTACTCTATTGACGGCGGACGTCAGGACTACATGAACTACTACAAGCACATCAAGGAAACTACCGTTGAATTTACAACAACAAAACTGCTTGGCACCGAATACCTTGACACCTACTGGGGATATTACCGCAAATCGATTCTTAACTATACCGAGCAAGTACTCTACGGTTTCCGCGGAATAGTAACCGACGGCTGTACAAACCAGCCACTTAGCGATGTAAAAGTCTTCATCAACAACCACGATGCCGACGGTACCGAAGTCTATACCGCAGCACCTGTGGGCGACTACCACCGCCCGATATACGCAGGCACCTACAGCGTTACATTCTCGAAGGAAGGCT
>Ga0310696_10000814_pt1 | contig 46424 bp, 36 predicted proteins | sample AusTroGonzalo_MG_4_FD_203885 | JGI IMG/M metagenome (GOLD analysis project Ga0310696, IMG submission 203885) | Bovine rumen microbial communities from tropical cattle in Woodstock, Queensland, Australia - Gonzalo_02 (v2) (version 2) | ecosystem: Host-associated > Mammals > Digestive system >... | reverse complement strand
CGGGAGCTCGGAAACGGAACCAGTAATCCCCGTTTTCATTCACCTTGGGGAATTCGGACTGGCGCTGCGTGCTGGACGTGCGCTGCCAGCCGTCGGGGGAAGGGGGGACGAAGGTCCCCTGGGCGTTCGCCGTGCCGAGGAACAGGCACACCGCCGCGAGGAAAAGAAGGATTTGCTTCATGGGGTTATCTTGTTTCAGTGTTGGACTTCGCGGAAGACCTCCTGAATGGAGGGGTAGGTGTTCTTGAGGTAGGGCGGCAGGCTGGAACGGGCCACCCAGGCGGCGCGGGTGATGTCTTCCTCGCGCTGCGGGGTCAGGTTCACCGGGTCGGTGTAGAGCATGTCGTACCACCAGGTATGCTTGAGGTGCCAGATGCCGTCGCGCAGGTAGCAGTGGTCTGTGACGCAGATCAGGTCCCGGAGCTCCAGCTGGTCCACGCCGGTCTCTTCCTGCACCTCGCGCAGGGCCGTCACGGTGATGTCCTCCCCCGCTTCCCGATGCCCTTTGGGCAGGTCCCAGAGGCTGCTGCGCTGGATGAGCAGGTAGTCGCCGCGCCGGTTGGAGACGAGCCCGCCGGCGGCATCCACCTCGCGGAATTCGGCGCAGACGCGACGGTACATCCACGCGGTGTTGTCGGTGGGGATGTAGACGCGGGCAAGGGACTCGGAAGCCTGGAACATCGCCACCAGCGTGTGGATGTTGATGCTCTCGCCGAAATGGAATTCGACGGCGTTGGGGTCGGACAGCGCCTGCTCGTCGGGACTGCAGATTATGATGCAGCGTTTCTCGAAATATATCTTATGCATCAAAAAATTACTATATTTGCCGTTCACAAATGTAATCATTTTTTCGACTATGACAGCACACTACGCCAGCAAGCACGGCCAGGTCGCCAAACGGCCCGAGGAGCTCTACATGGCTTTCACCGACCTGCGTAATTTCGCGCAGATGGTGCCCTCCGGGAAGCTCCAGGCCGAGATTGAGGCGGACTTCGACCACCTTTCCGTGGTGGTCCAGGGCTTCCGCATCAGTGTCCGTGTGGACGAGCGGGAGCCGTACCGGCTGATCCGCCTCGGCAGCGCGGAGTCGCCCGTGGAGTTCGTGGGGGTGCTGCATTTCGAGCCCGGGGTGATCCCGGGGCATACGGATTTCTGGATCGACCTCGACGCCAACCTCAATTTCATGATGAAGACGATGCTGGGCGGCAAGCTCCAGCAGGCGATCGACAAGATGGTGGACGGCCTCGTCGATGCTTCCGAGGGCCGCATGCCGCTCATGCCGGACGGGTTCCAGCGATGATGGAGAAGGCAGCGTCCGTCTCGGTGCGGCTCAATCCGTTCAAGATCCCGGCGGGGCCGGACGGTATCCCGGAGTTGCGCGACGCGCAGCCCGTCCCCTGGTCGCCGCACGGCCGCATCCTCCCAGCCCGTCCCGTTTTCACCCTCGATCCCCTTTTCCACGCCGGTTGCTACTACGTTCAAGATAGTTCCGCGATGTTTGTCGGCTACCTTTTCCGGCAACTCCTTGATGCTCCACGCAGCAAGGGCTCTGCCCGACAAAACTTCGCTTCGCTCATCCCCCCCACTGCTTCGCAGCGGGTCCCCCCCGTTCACGAGGCCACGGGCGGCCACGGTTTTGCTGGGCAGACCCTTGCTGCCGTTCCGCATGCTGCTCCCGCTGCTCCGCTACGCGTATTGGACTTATGCGCTGCTCCTGGAGGAAAAACAACCGACCTCGCGGCATCGCTGCGGGAGGCGTGCGGGGACGGGTTCGTCCTGGTGGCGAACGAGGTGATGAAGGCGCGGGCGGGGGTGCTGGCCGACAACGTGGCCCGCTGGGGCGACCCCAATGTCATCGTGACCAGTGCCGACCCGGCGGCGTTTGCCCGGCTGGAGGGCTGGTTCGACGTGATTGTCGCCGACGTGCCGTGCAGCGGCGAAGGGATGTTCCGCAAGGACCCGCGTGCCCGCGAGGAATGGAGCCCGGCGGTCGTGGACCTCTGCGCCGCCCGCCAGAAGCGCATTCTCGCCGACGCCTGGCCCGCCCTGCGCCAGGGCGGCATCCTGCTCTACAGCACTTGCACCTACGAGTCCGCCGAGAACGACGACAACCTCGCCTGGGCCGCCGCGGAGCTCGGCGGCGAGATCCTGCCCCCGGAGCCCGTCTTCGAAGAATACGGCATCCGCCGCACCCCCCACGGCCAGCTGCTGGAAGCCGGCGTGGTGCCCGGCGAAGGGCAGTGGGCCGGCGCGCTCGTCAAGACCGCGCCCCAGCGCAGCCGCTCCGGTGCCGATCCCGCCGACCTCCACCCGTTGTGCCCCGGAGGCGTGCGCAAAGGCGAAATGCGCGGGAAGGACTTCCTCCCGGATCCCGACTACGCGTTGAGCATAAAATTTGATAGGGAATCCTACCCGGCCGTCGACGTGGACCGGCAGACCGCCCTGCGCTTCCTACACCGGGATGCGCTCGTGCTGCCGCAAGCCGCCCCCGGCTATAATGTAATCACCTACCGCGACATCCCGCTGGGGTTCGTCAAGAACATCGGTTCCCGGTGCAACAACCTCCTGCCGAAGTCGCGCCGCATCATGATGAACGTATGAAAAAGATTTTGTTGCTCCTCCCGATCGCCCTGCTGCTGGCCTGCGCCGCCGCAAGCGCCCAGGACACCAGCGCGGAAGAATACCTCGGCCGCTACCAGCGGCTGGTCCGCAACGTCGGCGAGTCCGGCGTGGGCGTGGAGACCCTCCTGGACCGCTGGGAAGCCGACTGGCCGGACGACCTGAACGTCCCCGTGGCCCGTTTCAATTACTATTTCCACAAGGCGCTGCGCACCGAGATCCTTCCCAAACCGGGGCTGAAGCGCTTCCTGGGCAATGCCCCCGCGATGACGCTCAAGGACAACGACGGGCAGGACGTCCCCTATTTCGAGGAGAACTTCTTCGACGACGAACTCTTCGGCGAAGCCATCCGCGTGCTCGACCAGCAGATTGCGGCGCACCCCGACGAGCTGCGCTACCGCTACCTCAAGATCAGCGCGCTCGCGGCCTACGAGAAGGAGCAGCCGGACATGACCGCCGCCGAGATCAGGGCGCTGATCGCCCGCCAGACCTCCGCCCACCCCGCCTGGACCCTCGACGGGCAGGCTGCGGACGAGGAGCTTTTCCAGCAGGGGATCGGCGAATTCTGCTACACCCTCTTCCAGACCGGCTCCCCCGCCGGCTACGAGTTTTTCCACGAGATCTCCGAGCGGATGAGCAAGCTCTACCCCAAGAACCCCGTCTTCATCGACAATATCGGTTCCTACTGGCAGGTGGCCCAGGGCAACGACAAACAGGCCGCCAAATACTACAAGAAGGCGCTGAAACTCGATCCCGACGACTACGCCGCCCAGCGAAACCTGCAGATTATCGAGAAGAAGCAGCAAGCCGCCAAAAAGAAGAAATAGCTGAAACTTTTTGCGGTACTTATCCGTATAAAGAAAGCATGTACTTTTTTGAAAGGGTATGAAACTCTCCCAATTCGACTTTGAACTCCCGCAGGAGAAAATCGCCACGGAACTGATGCCTGAGGTCAACGGGCACGTGCAATGGCGCGACGAGTGCAAACTGATGGTCCTTCACAAGGATACCGGCGAAATCGAGCACCGTCAATTCAAGGACATCATCGATTATTTCGGCAAAGGCGACCGCTTCGTGCTCAACGACACGAAGGTCTTCCCGGCGAAACTTTTCGGCAAGAAAGAGAAGACCGGCGCCGACATCATGGTGTTCCTGCTGCGCGAGCTGGGTCGGGAGCAGCGCCTCTGGGATGTGATCGTGGATCCCGCCCGCAAGATCCGCATCGGCAACAAGCTCTACTTCGGCGACGACGAGAGCATGGTGGCCGAGGTCATCGACAACACGACCTCCCGCGGCCGCACCCTGCGTTTCCTCTACGACGGTCCGTACGAGGAGTTCAAGGCCGCCCTCTTCGCCCTCGGTCAGACGCCCGTCCCGGAGTGGGTCAAGCAGACTCCCACGGCCCGCGACGCCGAGGAATTCCAGACCATCTTCGCCACCCACGAAGGTGCCGTGTCCGCTCCGGCGGCCGGCCTCCACTTCAGCCGTGAGCTCCTCAACCGGATGATCCTCAAGGACATCGAGAAGACATTCATCACCGTGCATATGGGCATCGGCCACTTCCGCACCGTCGACGTGGAAGACCTCTCCAAGCACCGGATGGACGGCGAGCGCTTCATCATCAGCGAGCAGGCTGCTTCCGAGATCAACCGCACCAAGCGCAGCGGCGGCAAGATCTGCGCCGTCGGCGTGACGGTGATCCGGGCCCTGGAGACCTACGTCACCACGGACCATGAAGTCCGTCCCAACGACGCCTGGACCAACAAGTTCATCTTCCCGCCCTACGAATTCGCCATCCCCGATGCCATCGTGTCCAATTTCCACCTTCCGGAATCCACGATGCTGATGTCCGTGGCGGCCTTCGGCGGCTATGAGAAGGTCATGAACGCCTACCAGAGCGCCCTGGACAACGACTACCGTTTCGGCCCGTACGGCGACGCCCTGCTGATCGTCTGACAATCTTTTTTCCGAATACGGAATCCGCTTGGAAATCCAGGCGGATTCTTTTATATTTGCACTTGAACCGTAATGCTATGAAAAATGGAAAACAACATTTCTTCCCTGGTGAGCGCGATCGCGCTCAACGACATCTTCGGTAACAATCCGAAATTCTCCCACAACCTCCTTGACGCGCTCGGCTCCGCCGAAGCTGTGTTCCGGCTCTCCGAGCGGGAGCGGCTCGAGCTCTTCGGTCCCTTCAACCCAGGGGCCGCCCGGATCGGCCCTGTGGCGCTGGAGGCGGCCCGGCAACAGTATGAGCAGCTTTCCGCGCGCGGCGTCCAGTTCCTCAGCATCTTCGACGAAGGCTACCCGGCACTGCTGCGGGAATGCCCGGACGCGCCCCTGCTGCTGTATGTGCGGAGCGCTACCCCCGCGGCGGAGCTTTTTACCGGCCGCCCGGCCGTCTCGATCGTCGGCACGCGCGACCAGACCCTTTACGGCCAGGAATGCTGCCAGCGCATCGTGCGCGCCCTGTCCGAAGCGCCCGCCCATCCGACCATCGTCAGCGGGCTGGCCCTCGGCGTGGACATCACCGCGCAGAGCGCCGCCCTGAGCTTCGGCCTGCCCACCATCGGCGTGAGCCCCGTGGGCGTGGAAGAGGTCTATCCGCGGCGCCACACGGCCTTCGTGAACCGGATGTGCGCCACGCCCGGCTGCGCCCTGGTCACCGACTACCCGCCGGGCACCGCCCCGATGGCCGCCAATTTCCTGCGGCGCAACCGCATCATCGCCGGCCTGGGCGGCGCCACCATCCTGGTCGAATCCCGGGCCCGCGGCGGGGGCATGATCACCGCCCGGCTCGCGGCGGGGTACGGGCGCGACGTGTTCGCCGTCCCCGGACGCATCGACGACCCGCGCTCGCAGGGATGCAACCTGCTGATCAAGGACCAGACCGCCACCCCCATCGCCTCCCCCGAGACGCTTCCCGTCGCCCTGGGCCTGGGGCGCCTGTCGCGCAGGCGCGGCGCCGACCTGGAGACCGCGGTGCGCGCCCGTTTCTCGTCGGCCCTGCCCGCTGAAGAGGTGGAGCGGCTGGTGCGGCTCGCCGACCTGATCCGTACCCGCCGGGGCCTGTGCTTCGACGAACTCTGCCGCGAGGCCGACCTCAGCTATGCCGACATCTCCCGCGCCGCCGGGCTGCTGGAAGAGGAAGGCTTCATCTGCATCGATCTGCTCCAGCGGTGCACCATTAATGTGAAAAATGCTTAACTTTGTATGTTATGGAGTTCATCGACACGCATACCCATACCTATGATGAAGCGTTCGCCGGGTGCGAGGACGAGATCGTCGCACGCGCCCTGGCCGCCGGCGTGAGCATCCAGCTGCAGGCGGACGTGGATTCGCGGGAACGTGCGCGGATGTTCGCCCTCGTGGAGCGCCATCCGGGGGTGCTGCGGCCGATGCTGGGGCTCTATCCCGGCTCCGTCGACAAGGACTGGCAGCGCGAGATCGACGCCCTGGAGGCCTGGCGCGGGCGGGACATCGTCGCCGTCGGTGAGATCGGCCTCGACTACCACTACGGGGCGGATTTCAAGCGCGAGCAGCAGGAAGCCTTCCGCGTGCAGCTGGAGCTGGCCGCCGCCTGGGACCTGCCGGTCAACATCCACCTGCGGGAAGCCACGGAGGACTTCTTCTCCATTCTCGGCGAATGCCGGCACCTGGGGCTGCGGGGCAACCTCCACGCCTTCAGCGGCAGCCCGGAGACCTTCGCCCGCCTGCAGCGCCTCGGCGGCGACTGGTACGTGGGGATCGGCGGCGTGGTGACCTTCAAGAAAGCCTCCCTCGCCGAGACCGTCAGGCACATCCCCCTGGACCGGATCCTGCTGGAAACCGACGCGCCCTACCTCACCCCGGCGCCCCACCGCGGCGAGCGCAACGAGAGCGCATACATCCCTTTCATCGCGGACTTCCTCGCGCGCCAGAAAGGCGTGAGCGTCGAGGAGGTGGCCGCCGTAACCACTGCCAACGCCCAAAGATTATTCGCCATATGAAGCTGAGTTTCAGACTGTTCCCGGAGAAGACCACCCAAACGGCCGTGCTGCTGATTTACACCGGCGGCACCATCGGAATGAAGGAAGATCCCGCCGACGGGACCCTCAAGCCCTTCGATTTCAGCGGCATCCTCGAGGAGGTGCCGGAGCTGCGGAAATTCGCGATGCGGATCGATTCCTACACCTTCAGCCCGCTCATCGACTCCTCCGACGTGGAGCCGACGATGTGGCAGGCCCTCGCCCGCCTGATCCAGGAGCGCTACGACGACTACGACGGCTTCGTGATCCTGCACGGCACGGACACGATGGCCTACAGCGCCTCCGCCCTGAGCTTCATGCTGGAGAACCTGGGCAAGCCCGTCATCTTCACCGGCAGCCAGCTGCCGATCGGCCAGCCCCGCACGGACGGTAAGGAGAACCTCATCTCCGCGGTCGAAATCGCCACCGCCAAGGATTCCCACCGCCACCCGCTGGTGCCCGAGGTCTGCATCTGCTTCAACTCGCAGCTGCTCCGCGGCAACCGCAGCGTGAAGGTCAACGCCACCGGCTTCGACGCGTTCAAGTCGCCCAATTACCCGCTGCTCGCCAGCGCCGGCATCAACATCAAGTACAACAACAGTTTCATCCACTACGGCTACGACCGCCGCAGGGGGGTCTCCATCCACACCGACCTGGATACACGCGTATCGGTGCTCAAGCTGCATCCGGGCATCACGGAACAGGCGGTGCGCGACATCCTGCTCGGCGACGGCTCCCGCGCCGTCATCCTGGAGACCTACGGCGCCGGCAATGCCCCCAGCCGCCCCTGGTTCCTCTCCCTGGTCCGCGAAGCGGCCTCGCGCGGCAAGATCCTGCTCAACGTAACCCAGTGCCTGAGCGGCGACGTCGACATGGACATCTACGCCACCGGCCGCGCGCTCAAGGACGCCGGGGTCATCTGCGGCCACGACATCACGACCGAGAGCGCCCTCGGAAAGCTGTTTTACCTGATGGGTGAGCACGCCGACAATGAGAAGGTAAAGTCGCTTTTGGAGAAGAATCTCAAGGGCGAAATCTCAAAATAAATATTGATAAATGGATTTTTTTTGCTAAATTGCACCGCTTTTATGTTAAAACGCGCATAGAATATATCACAACTAATACATTATCAAATTCATTATGAAAAAGTTTTTCAGGTTTTTGGCAGCTGCAGGCGCTATGGCCTTCTCTGCAAACATCGCATTCGCCCAGGAAGAGATGAGCGCTGCTGATCTCCTCAGCGGAAGTGAGCAGCCCCTCAACCAGGCTCTCAAGCAGAAATTCATCGAAGGTGGTCCTGCCTTCATGTCCCTGATCATCATCTGCTTGATCATCGGTCTCGCCCTCGCCATCGAGCGCATTCTTTTCCTCTCCTTCTCCAAGACCAACACCAAGAAGCTCGTGGAGAACGTGGAGGCTGCCCTCCAGGAAGGCGGTATCGAGAAGGCTAAGGACGTGTGCCGCGAGACCCGCGGTCCCGTCGCCAGCATCTTCTACGATGGTCTGCTCCACTATGATGAGGGTATCGATGTTGTCGAGAAGTACATCGTCTCCAGCGGTAGCGTTCAGCAGAGCCAGCTGGAAAGCGGCCTGAGCTGGATCTCCCTGTTCATCGCCATCGCCCCGTCCCTCGGATTCCTCGGTACGGTTATCGGTATGATCAACGCCTTCGACGCCATCCAGGCTGCGGGTGATATCTCCCCGAACGTCGTTGCCGGTGGTATGAAGGTCGCCCTTATCACGACCGTCGGCGGTCTCATCGTCGCCATGATCCTCCAGGTTTTCTACAACTACATCCTCGCCAAGATCGAGTCCATCACCATCGATATGGAAGAGTCCACCCTCGACCTGATCGACGTGCTGAAGAACTACAAGAAGAAATAATTCCCGAATATGAAACTCAACAAAATATTCAAATGGGGTCTGGTGGTGCTGATCCTCATCAGCGTCGCTATCCTGGTTTGGGGTTTCGCGGCCGGCTTTGCGACGCCTGACAAGGTCGCTCTGCCTCCGACCAACGTCCTCCTCACCTGGGCTGCGATCATGATTGGCATCGCCCTCTTCTGCTGGATAGTTGTCGGGCTCATCATCAGCGTCAAGAACGATCCGAAGTCCCTCATCAAGATGGGTCTCGTGGTGGTCGGCATCGCTGTGGTGTGCGTGCTCGCCTATCTTCTGGCGAAGGGCTCCGAGATCCCCGGTACGGATGCTACGGCCGGAGAGCTCAAACTTACTGACACCATCCTGATTCTCACGGCTATTGCCGGCGTCGGCGCCATTGCCTCCATCATCGTCGGCGAAATCCGCATGGCTATCACTAACAAGAAGTAATCATGGCTAAGAAAACACCAGCAATCAATTCGAGTTCTACGGCCGATATCGCCTTCCTGTTGTTGTGCTACTTCCTGATGACCACGACGATGGGTTCGCACTTCGGATTGTCCCGTCGTCTCCCTCCGATGCCTGATCCCAATCAGAAGATCGAGGACCAGAAGGTCAATCGCCGCAACATCATCGTGGTGAAGATCAACTCTGCCGATAGGATTCTTGCCGGTTCCGATGCCATCGATGTCTCTCAGCTCAAAGACAAGATCAAAGAATTCTTAAGCAACCCCGCCAACGATCCGAACCTTCCCGAGAAGGAGGTGAAGGAGATCGAAGGATACAGCAAGGGCACCTATCCCGTGTCCAAGGGCGTTATCTCCCTGCAGAACGACCGTGGTACCAGCTACCAGGCCTATATCGCCGTGCAGAACGAGCTTGTGAAAGCCGTCAACGAACTTCGTGACGAGTTCTCTTTGAAGGAATTCGGCAAGAAGTACGCCCTGCTCGACGAGGATCAGCAGAAGATTGTCCGCGACTGCATCCCGCAGAACATTTCCGAGGCTGAGCCTAAGGATGTTGGTAAAAGAAGATAAATAGGAGATAAGATTATGTCAAGATTTAAAAAAGGCGACAAGAAGGAGATGCCCGGGATCACCTCGAGCTCCCTTTCCGATATCGTGTTCATGCTCCTGTTCTTCTTCATGGTGACCACGCAGATGCGTGACACTGAGCAGAAGGTCAAGATTACCACGCCGGAAGCATCTGAAGTCGTCAAGCTGGAGCGCAAAGACCTCAACTCCTACATCAACATCGGTTCCCCGACCCTGCAGTATCAGGCCGCGTTCGGTACCGATGCCCGTATCCAGTTGAACGATTCCTTCCGCACCACCGACGACATCCGCGACTTCATCGCCGCGGAGCGTGATGCCCTGAGCGAGGCTGACCGCCAACTCATGACCGTGTCTATCAAGGCTGACCAGGATGTCAGAATGGGTATCGTGACCGATGTTAAGCAGGAGCTCAGACGTTGCTCCGCGCTTAAGATCATGTACTCCGCAAGAAAACCTGCAAACTAAACCTTTGCAGTATTGAATACGAGCAGCCCCCTTCAACGAGGGCTGCTTTTTAAAATCCATAAGAATCCAAATGAAGGAATTAGTTCGTACCAAGGTGAAAGACCTGCTCGCGATGGAAGCGGGCCGGGAAGTCCTGGCCAAAGGTTGGGTCAGGACCAAGAGAGGGAATAAGGAAATCGCATTCATCGCGCTCAACGACGGATCGACCATCAAGAATGTCCAGATTGTCGTGGACAAGAACGAGCAGACGGAACCGGTGCTCGCCCAGATCAGCACGGGCGCCTGCATCGGCGTGCGCGGCAATCTTGTCGCTTCCGTGGGAAGCGGGCAGGACGTCGAGATCAAGGCCGGGGAGATCAAGGTGTATGGCACCTGCGATCCGGTCCGCTATCCGCTGCAGAAGAAGGACACCTCCTTCGAATACCTGCGGACCGTCGCCCACCTGCGCCCGAGGACCAACACCTTCGGCGCGATCTGGCGCCTGCGCAGCCAGATGGCCTTCGCCATCCACGACTATTTCCACAGCAAGGGATTCGTCTACGTCCACACCCCGCTCATCACCGCGTCGGACGCCGAGGGCGCCGGCCAGATGTTCCAGGTGACCACACTCGACCTCGAGCGTGTGCCCCGCGACAAGAAGGGCCGCATCGACTACGGCAAGGACTTCTTCGGCAAGCAGACCAGCCTGACCGTGAGCGGCCAGCTCGAGGGTGAGCTCGGCGCCACGGCGCTCGGCGAGATCTACACCTTCGGACCGACCTTCCGGGCCGAGAACTCCAACACCCCGCGCCACCTGGCCGAGTTCTGGATGGTGGAGCCGGAAATGGCCTTCTATGACATCCAGGACAACATGGACCTGGCCGAGGACTTCATCAAGCATCTCGTCGCCTATGCCCTGGAGCACTGCATGGACGACATCCAGTTCCTGAACGACCGCTACGATCCGGAGCTGGTCGAGCGCCTGCGCAGCGTCATCGGGACGGAATTCGTCCGCCTGGAGTACACCGAGGGCATCAAGATCCTCGAGGAGGCCGTCAAGAACGGCACCCAGTTCGAATACCCGGTCTCCTGGGGCGTCGACCTCCAGAGCGAGCACGAGCGCTACCTCGTCGAGAAGCACTTCGGCAAGCCGGTCATCCTCACGGGCTACCCCAAGGACATCAAGGCCTTCTACATGAAGCAGAACGAGGACGGCAAGACCGTCCGCGCGATGGACGTGCTCTTCCCGAAGATCGGCGAGATCATCGGCGGTTCCGAGCGCGAGGCTGACCTGGAGAAGCTCGAGCACCGCATCGACGAGCTCGGCATGAGCCGCAAGAACCTCGAGTGGTACGTCGATACGCGCCGCTTCGGCAGCTGCCCGCACAGCGGCTTCGGCCTGGGCTTCGAGCGCCTGCTCCTTTTCATCACCGGTATGTCCAACATCCGGGATGTCATTCCGTTCCCGAGAACGCCGAAAAACGCCGAATTTTAAAACAAAACCTTATGTTAGTCATTGGCATCGCCGGCGGCTCCGGCTCCGGAAAGACCACGGTGGTAAAAGCCATCACCGAGCAGCTCAACGCCAAGCGTGTGGTGGTCATCCCGCAGGACTCCTACTACAAGGATTCCAGCGACCTCTCCGACGAGGAGAAGCGCAACCACAACTTCGACCACCCCGATGCGATCGACTGGGAACTGCTCTGCAAGCAACTGGCCGAACTGAAGTCCGGCAAGACCATCCAGCAGCCGGTCTACTCCTACATCTCCTGCTCCCGCTCCAAGACGGAGACCGTCACCGTGGAGCCGGCCGACGTCATCATCATCGAGGGCATCCTGATCTTCACCTGCGCCAAGCTCCGCAATCAGATGGACATCAAGATCTTCGTCGATGCCGACGATGACGACCGGCTGATGCGCGTGATGGCCCGGGACATCAGCGAGCGCGGCAAGGACGTGCACTGGGTGATCGAGCGCTACTCCCGGACCGTGAAGCCGATGTACCTCCAGTTCATCGAGCCGAGCAAGCGCTACGCGGACATCATCATTCCGCAGGGCGGACACAACAAGGTGGCCATCGACGTGATCACCGCCACCATCGAGAAGTCCCTCAAGGAAAAAGCCTGATATCCGTGCGCCGGCTCAGCAGCGAACAGAAAGCAGGCATCTACACCACCGTGATTATCCATCTCGCGGTGGTGATTGTGTTGTTGCTGGCCGGGCTGGATTATTCCCTCAAGCAGGAGAACAGCTTCGTACTGGACTTCTCCAAGCTCGAAGAAATGGAGCGCCTGCAGGAGGAAGTCGAGCAACTGCGCAAGGAGGCGGAATTCAAGGAGAGCATCAGCGAGAAGCTGCAGCGGGAGCTGGATGCCGCACCGCCCGTACGCGGCGTCGCCGTCGACCGCGCCGCCCTCAAGGACGACCGCGGCACCGACGCCGAACAGCTTTATAAGGACGCGCAGCGGCTCCAGGAAGAGCTCGCCAAGGGGTACGAGGTCCAGCAGGACGACGTGGCCGATCCCGGCCCCGTGGAGCCGCCGAAAAAAGAGGAACCGAAGCCGCAGGAGGCCCCCGTCTACAGCGGGCCTTCCGTCGTGTCCTACTTCCTGGAAGGCCGCAAGGCCAGCCACCTGCCGATTCCGGCGTACCGCTGCTTGGGCGGCGGGCAGGTCACCGTGCTGATTACGGTCGATCCCGGCGGGACCGTCACCGGCGCCAAGGTCGATGAGGCTGTCTCATCCAAGGACGGCTGCCTGCGTTCCTTCGCCATTCGCGCCGCCCGCCTCTCCAAATTCTCCGCCAAGGCCGACGCCCCGCCCAAGCAGCAGGGCAACATCGTTTACGAATTCGTAGCGCAGTACTGATATTTACTCGCAGGCAGCCTGCCTGTCTCGCCAATAATAACCGTGGCGCGTTGCGGTACGCAAAAAAAAGGACGCGCTCCTGGTGCGCGTCCCGAAAAACCAATTATTAACCGTTAGTATCCAGGATATGTTTAAGGTTAGGATTGCGGTTTAATTTCTGAGGTCAAAAGTAGCGATTAGGAGGGAAATTCGTGTTGAATATAATGCTGAATAAGTAGAAATTCGTATAAATCTCGGAAAAAGGTGTATTTTTGTACGGAAAACCGTCCTTTTATGCATGTAAGACCGTTAGATTTCTTTTTTCTCCTGTTTCTCGTCGTCGGAGCGTCGGCTCAGCCGCCCCATTCCTTTACCCGCTACGGGCGGGAGAACGGCTTCGCCGGGACGACCGTGGAAGACCTGTCGCAGGACAGCCACGGACAGCTCTGGCTGGCCACCTGGAGCGGGCTCTATCGCTTCGACGGCCGAACCTTCCAGCGTTTCCGTGCCGAATTGCCGGACGGGCAGGACAATCCCCAGGGGAATCGCTTTACCGATGTGGAGATTTTGCCCGACGGCGAGATCCTGGTGGTCTCCTACGACCATCGCCTGCTGCGATTCAACCCGAACGGGCGGAATCTCGAAAACGTGGACAGCCGGGGGCACGCCATCCAGCAGATCCTGCGTCCGAATCCACGGGATTGCTATTATCTGACTCCGGACAACGAAGTGCTGGACGCCGCTTTTTCCCACTATTGCAGTGTCAGCAGCAGCGCAATTGTCCACGCCATGGTCGGATCCCATGCAGGAGAAACCTGGGTTTTGACAGACCGGGGTATCTACCGGGACGGGGCGCTCGCCAGTGAAGTCCCCGCTTTCTGCGCGGAAATCATCGACGAAGCCCTCTACATCGGCTCCGCAGCCGGTGAAGTGCTCCGCTATGAGGACCGCCAGCTTACCACCCTCCCGACCCAGCTGCCTTCCGACATCACATTCATCGCCAAAGTCCCCTCCCGGCCGGAGATGCTCATCGGCACAGACCGGGACGGCCTCGAAGTGCACAACCTTGAGGACGACTCCCACCGCCACATCCCCCTGTCCAGCGAATCGGACGAGGAGGGCTCTTTCACCTGCCGGACCGACGTTCGCGGCAATCTCTGGATCTTCTCCACGCTGGGCAGCCTCTACTGGTACGACCCGGACAACTACCGCCTGGTCCCCTTCCTCAACAAGAACACGCAGCAGGGCTGGAACTCCGAGACCGGCATCACCGCCTTCTTCGCCGACCGCCAGGGCAACCTGTGGATCGGTTCCACCTGGGGCGGCCTGGAGCGTGTCATCTTCCGGGAGGACCATTTCAAGCTGCGGGCCTTCAACGGTAGCGGGCAGATCACGCCGGAGAACAGCGTACGCGCCATCTATGAGACCGCGGAAGGCTGGATTTTCGCCGCCACGCGCGACAGCCGCCTGCACCTTTTCGACCAGGATTTCCGCGAATGGGCATCCTGGCCGACCGTGCACCCCGGCTACACCATCACCGGCACACACGACGGCAGGATCTGGGTTGGCACCAAGGGCTCCGGCCTGTATGAAATGGCCCCCCAGTCCAGCGACGTGCTCCAGTTCACCCGCACCGCCTACCCCAAGGACGACCTCTTCTATGGGCCGAACAGCCAGGAGATCTATGACCTCCTCGAAGGCCCCGACCACCGGCTTTGGATCGGCTCTTTCGACGAAGGCGTCTCCTACGTGTCCCTGGACGACAAGAGCCGCCTGTTCATCAGCAAGAAGAACCGCCTGAGCTTCCCGACGGAGCGGCGCAACCGCATCCGCTGCCTCACCTTCGGCCCGGACGGTCGGCTCTATGCCGGCGGCCAGATGGGCCTCTTCGTCTGCGAGCATCCGGACGGAGAGCCGGAAGAGATGCACTTCGAGCGTTTCTCCCAGATCCCGGATTATGACATCCAGCACATCCTGTTCACCCGCCAGGGCAAACTCTATCTTTCCAGCTTCGGCGCAGGACTGCTCTGCTTCGACACGGCCGACCCGGATAGCGGATTCGAATCCCTGACCACGGACAACGGCATGCTGTCCAACTACATCCTGTCCACCATCGAAGACAACGCCGGCAACCTATGGATCGCCTCGCAGGGAGGTCTGAACCGCCTCAACCTCCAGACCGGGAGCCTGATCGCCTTCCCCTACGACCGCATCGACCTGCCGATGCGCTTCAACGAAGGCCAGCCCCTGTATGCCCGCAACGGGAACCTCTATTTCAACTCGACGGGCGGCATCTTCTATTTCGATCCGCAGGAGATCTCCAACAGCAATTTCATTCCCGAGCTCATCATCCAGGCGTTCTATGTCTCCGGACAGCGCCAGAATCCCGAAGGGACCGTCCGCGTGAGCCCCTCGGACATCATCCGGGCCCAGTTCGCCGCCGTGGACCTGACGGCTCCGGAGCAGATTCTCTATGTCTACCGGCTGGACGGCCGCGACCAGGACTGGATCCCGCTGGGAAGCCAGAACACCCTCGCCCTCTCCGGATTGAAACCTGGGAAATATACCCTGCGCCTGCGCTCTACCAATGGGGACGGGCTGGAAGTTGACAACGAACTGGACATCCAGCTGCTGGTCCACAAGCCCTTCCTGGAGTCAGGCTGGCCCGCCCTGCTGCTCCTGCTGACCGCCACCGGCATCACCTTCCTGCTGATGCGTCCGCGCAGAAAAGACACCCCCGGAGAAACCATCGCCGAAAGCAGTCCGCTCCTGGCGGGACTGCATGGAGAAGACCTGCGCTTCGCACAATCGTTCCTGGAGTTCGTGGATAGCCACCTCGACGACGGGGCGCTGGATGTCGGGCAGATGTGCGCCGGGATGAATGTCAGCCGCTCCGTGCTCTTCGAGCGCTGCCGCACCCTGCTGAACGCCACGCCGGCCTCCTTCCTGCGGAAACGGCGCATGGACAAGGCGAAGGCCCTCATCCGCGAAGGCGGACACAATATCACGGAAATCTCCTACGCCGTGGGCTTCAACGACCCCCACTATTTCAGCAAAGCCTTCAAGCAGGAGACCGGGATGACCCCCACCGAGTACCGGGACAATAAGGCTGACAACGCCTAGAACGGCGTCGTGCGCGTGGTGGTGCGGATGAGTGTGCCTGAGAGGACGACATCCGCCGCCGCGGCCGCTCCGCCACGACCCTTCGGCGCCACGAGCGTCCAGTGCAGCGTGTCGCCGTCAAAGCGGAAACGGAAGGTCTCTTCCGCCCCCACATTGAACATGGACAGGCAATAGGCGCTCAGCTCGTCCGAAGCCGTCCAGCTGCAGCTGCCGGCCGTCTCGTAGGTCGTCACGCCCATCATATTGGCATAGACCATCCGCCCGAAGGCCGGCTTGCGGTCGGTGGCGCCGTATTTCCAGCCGTCCAGGCCGAAGGGCAGGTTCGTGGTAAAGGCATCTCCCTCTAGGGTCAGGTACATATTGCCATCCTTGTCGAAGCGGAAGTCGACGGTGCGGATCCCGTACGCATTCTGCTCCAGGGCGTAGCGGCGGGTGCAGCTGCGCAACGTGGAGGCCGGGTCGCCCGGTGCGAAGGGCATCTTGAGCGCGTAGCCCGCGAGGAAGGCGTTCAGGTCGAACTGCATATACGGATCGATCACCCCGTCCTCCATCGTGTCGCAGAGCTGGTAGACGAGGCTGTTGAAGCCGTTCTCGTCGCCGATCGACGCGTGCACGGCCACCACCACGTCGCTGTCCGGCACCACCATCGTCAGCTGGTTGGAGGCCCCGATGGCACGCCAGGAGCCGTGGCGGCCCATCCAGGTCTGGTAGCCGTAGCCCTGGCTGCCGTCGTCCTTCGCATTGACGGCGGGATCGCGGTCGGGATTCTGCCAGATGTGCGGGGTGGTCATCGCCTCGATCCACGCGGGATCCAGCAGCTGGCGACCATCCCAGCGGCCTTTGTTCTTCAGGAAGGTACCGAATTTCGCAAGGTCGGAGGTGCGGGCGTGCATCCCGCCGTTGCCCATGTTGCGGCCGGACAGGTCCATTTCCCAGAAGATGTCCTCCGAGAGCCCGAGGGGTACGAAAAGGCGCGGGCGCAAGTATTCGTAGATCGTTTCCCCCGTCACGCGGGTGAGGATCTGCGAGAGCATGTGCGAACAGGTGATGTTGTAGGCAAAGGAAGTGCCCGGGGCGTGGGCGTAGTCCATCGCGAGGAAGGCGCGGACCTGGTCGTCGCCCGAGCCTTCGTAGTAGGTGCTGCGGTGGCCGGCGGACATCGTCAGCAGGTGCTCTACCGTGAGCGAGGCCAGCTCCGGCGCAGGATGCTCCGGGGCCAGGTCGGGGAAAAAGTCCATCACCCGGTCGCTGACCTTCAGCAGACCCTCCTGCACCGCGAACCCGATGGCCGTCGCCGTCCAGGTCTTGGTATTGGAGTACATCGCGTGCTTGATCTGGGGCGCATACGGGTACCACCAGTGCTCCGCGATCACGTGATCGTGCCGCAGGATCATGATCCCGTGGACCTCGTAACCGCCCGCATCGAGGGCGCGGAAGAAGTCGGCCAGCGCTTCGGAGCGGACGCCCTGCGCCTCCGGCGTACTGCGCGGCAGGCCGTCAGGGTAGGAATACGGGGAACCCTGGCCCGTCGCGGCCAGGCAAAGGAGCGCGGCAGCCCACGCGAAAAGAAGTCGTTTCATATACGGGAGATTACTTGAGTTTCGACAGGATCCATTCCATGTGTCCCCGCTCCGTGTCGTCGGTCGTCCAGTGCTCGTTGACCGGGGTGATCAGCGCCTCTTTGGGGCAGGTCAGCACGTTCCAGACGGCATAGGAGGTCGTCGGCGGGCAGGTGTCGTCGTTGTAGCCCCAGGTCATCCGCACCGGGCAGCTGATGTGCCGGGCGAAGTTGACCACGTCGTAGTAGGCCAGCGTGTTGATGTTGTTCGGGGTCAGGACTTCCGGACGCATGTGCGGATAGCCGCCGGTGCGGCCCGGCTCCGCATAGCCCGCCATGTCGGCCAGGGCCGGATGGTTGGCCACGCACTGCGTGATGCGCTTGTCCAGGCCTGCGGCGATCAGCGAGAGTCCCCCGCCCTGGCTGCCGCCCTGCACGGCTACGTTCTTCCCGTCCCATTCGGGCAGCGAGGTGAGCAGGTCAACGACCTTGACCAGGGCCACATAGACGTGGCGCATGTAATAGCGTTCGCGGGAGTCGATCCCGTTCTCCAGATAGCCGTTGGACGAGGAGTTGAAGGCCGTCGAGATCTCGCCGAAGGTCTCGTCGCTGATGCGCGGGTCCAGGCCGTGGATTTCCATCTCCAGGCGGATGAAGCCGTTCTCGGCATAGAAGGGCTTGGGGTTCTTGATGGTCTTGATCCCGGCGCCCGGCGGGCAGAACACGGCGGGGCAGCTGCCGGGTTGGGCGTTTTTCGGCAGGAACAGGTAAGCGTAGATGCTCTGGCGGCCGTTCACGCTGAGTTTGACGATATCGCAGTCCACCTTGTCCGTACTGAGTTCCGGGTAGGGTTCGCGGGTATAGGAAAGGGGCGTACGGGCCGCTTCGGCGAGGGTCTCTTCCCAGAAGGTGGTGAAATCTGCCGGCTCCTTCGTGTACGGGACGATCTTCTCCGGCGAGAAGCCGACCTTGACGTGATGCCTGTAGGTCTTGCCGTCCAAGGTGAGCTTCAGGCGCAGGTCGCGGAAGCCCGGCGTCTTGCGGGTGCCCATATCGATGGTGGCCACGCCGTCTTTCAGCGTCACGCTGCCGCTCCGGTCGTCGGCGAGCCGGTCATCCGCCAGGGTGTACTCGATCACCCCGTCGCGCGGGATGCCGTATTTGTAGAACTCCACCCGCACCCGGGCCTTCTCGCCCGTCTTGTAGAGCCAGTCGGCGTGGTCGGGCACGGTGACCCAGAGATAATCGGAACGGTAGGAAGGATAGTTCTGCGCCCGGGCAGGCACAAGGCACAGGCAGAGCAGTGCCAGCAGGGAAAATGGTTTAAACAGTTGCATGGTCGATATTCTAGCTATTCCAGGCTCGCGACCAGGTCGCGGATGCGCTGCATGTGCTGCGGGATGCTGATGTGCTGCGGGCACTTGGGCAGGCAGGCGTTGCAGGCCACGCAGGCGTCGGCCCGGGTGCCTTTTTCCTGCTCATTGTAGAGCTTCAGGAACGCTTTCCGCTTGTCGGCGACGTCCTTCCGACCGGTATCCGCTGCCGTCAGGGCCTCGCTGGCGCTGTTATACACCTTGAAATTGCCGGGGATGTTGACACCCGCCGGGCAAGGCATACAGTAGGCGCAGGCCGTGCAGGGGATCTGCCCCTTGGATTTGTGCAGGTCCGCGACGGTCAGCATGAAGGCCATCTCCTGCTCGTCGAAGGGCTTGAAGCCCGTGAACAGGGAGACATTCTCCTTGAGCTGGGCCATATTGGACATGCCGCTGAGCGTCACCATCACCCCCGGCAGCGAGCCCACGAAGGTCAGGGCGTTCGCCGCGGGCGTCAGGTCCGGATGGCGCTCCCGCATCACGGCTGCAATCCCCTCGCTGACATTCGCGAGGGCGCCGCCCTTGACCGGTTCCATCACCAGGACGGGGATTCCCTTGCCCACCAGGTAGTTATACAGGTACTCGGAACTGGTCACGCTCCCGCCGCCGGAGCCCCAGCCCCGCGACATCTCCTTCCAGTCGGCATAGTTGAGCTGGATCTGGACGAAGTCCCAGTCATAGAGCTCCACCAGGCCGGGCAGGTCGGCATTGCTGCCGTGGAAGGAGAAGCCCAGGTGCTTGATCCGCCCCTTGGCTTTCTGCTCCAGGATCCAGTCCATCAGGCCGTTGTCCCGGAAGCGGGAATTGTAGCCGGACATGTTCTGCAGGTTGTGCAGCAGCAGGAAATCCACATACTCCACCTGCAGGTTCTTCAGCGAGGTCTCGAACATCTGCTGCCCCTGCCGGAGCGTCGCGATCCCGCTCATGTTGGAGATCTTCGTGGCGATCTTGAAGGATTCCCGGGGATGGCGGCTGAGCGCCTTGCCCGTCACCACCTCGGATTCACCGTAGGCCGGTGCGGTATCGAAATAGTTGATGCCGTGCGCGATGGCGTAGTCCACCATCGCATTGACGGCCTCCTGGTCCAACGCCGCGTGGCCGAATCCAGCGGCACCGCCGCCTTTCGTCGGCAGGCGCATGCAGCCCAGTCCGAGCATGCCCAGGGTCTCCCCCATCTTGCTCCAGGTGCGGGTGTCGATCTTGCTGCCGTCGGGCGCTTCGGTCCAGGGCGCTTTGGGCGGGGTGGCCGCATGGGCGGGCGTACCGAGGCCTTTCAGGAGCGAGCCGCCTGCGGCGAGCCCCATTCCGGCGAAAAACAGCCCCTTGAGGGCTTCGCGGCGGGTAATTTTCTCATCCATAACTATCAGAATAATTGGTTCGTCCATTCATCTTCTCAAAGATACACAAATAATTGATGAATTATTGTTTATTTTTGCAATAACAACCAATTACCCATGAATACCCGATTCCTGCTTCTCTCCTGCGGCCTGGCCGTCCTGCTGGCCGCCTGCAACCCTCCCTCCCAGATGGCGGAAGTCCGACCCCGCGTCATCGTGACCACCGACGGCGAAGTCGATGACGAATGCTCGCTGGTGCGTTTCCTGCTCTACTGCAACGAGTGGGACGTGGAAGCCATCATCACCAGCAGCTCCCAATACCACTGGCGCGGCCACAGCTGGGCCGGCGACGACTGGATGGACACGGTGATGGGCGCCTACGCGCAGGTGTACCCGAACCTGGTGAAACACGACGCGCGCTACCCTGCGCCGGAGTTCCTGCGCGAGCGGAGTTTCCTGGGCAACGTGGATGCGGAAGGCGAGATGGAACAACGCTCGCCCGGCGCGCAGCGCATCGTGGAGGTCCTGCTGGATGAGGGCGACCCGCGCCCGGTCTGGATCCAGGCCTGGGGCGGGGTCAACACGCTGGCGCGCGCCCTTAAGACCATCGAGGCGGAGCATCCGGAGCGGATGCAGGAGGTGGCCGCACGCGTACGGCTTTTCAATATCTGGGAGCAGGATTCTACCTACCAGACCTACATCCGGCCGCATTGGGAGGCCCTGGGGATGCTGGTGATCATCAGCGACCAGTTCGAGGCCATCGCCTACCGCTGGCACACGGCACAGCCCGAGGAGAACTGGCCCTGGCTGGAGAGTGCGTGGATGAAGAAATGGATCCTCGGTGTCGGGCCGCTTGGCGCCACCTACCGCGCCTGCCTGGAGGGGGAATGGTTCAACCCCACGAATGTCTCCGATGTCCGCCAGAGCAACGCTTCCTTCCCCGTGGTGCCGGGTGATTTCCGCTCGGAGGGCGACTCGCCTTCGTATATGTACGTCATCCCGACGGGAATGAACGATCCCGAACACCCCGACTGGGGCAGCTGGGGCGGGCGCTATACCCGCGTGCGGGAGAATGTCTGGATGGATCCCGTGCCCGATGACAACTGGACCTATCCCGAAGGGCGCGTCTCCAGCGCCAATACCTGGGGACGGCTGACCCTGCGGGGAATCATTCCTTCTACACCGGAGCAGGTGGAGGCGTATTTCCGGCCGATGGCCTGCTGGACGCAGGCCTTCCAGAATGATTTCGCGGCGCGGATGAGTTGGACGGTCCTGCCGGTGGAGGAAGCCAACCACCAGCCTTCCGTGCAGCTGAGGACCCCTTTCGAGCGCAGCGTCAAGGCCGGAGCGTCCGTTGACGTAGCTGTCGCCGCCAGCGACCCTGACGGAGATGCGTTGCGCTACCGCTGGTGGCAGTACACCGAGGCCGGAACCTGCCCTGCCGAGGTCGTGATTGTGGGCGCAGAAGAGGCTGCGGCCGAAGTTTCCGTGCCCGCGGACGCTCCTGCCGGCACCACGATTCACCTGATCTGCGAGGTGACGGACGACGGGCAGCCCGCCCTGACCCGCTACGCCCGCACGATCCTAACGGTAAAGCCGTAAACGGCTACCAACGGGCCGGGTCGCCGCCCAGCACATTTTCAACGGTATACGTCGCCGCCTCGGCCGGCGTGAGGGCCCGGATGCCCGTCCACTGGGCGCGGGTGCCCATATCGGCGCGGAGGCCACGGTTGCCGTACTCGTAGAGGTGCAGATCCGGGCTGGTCTCGACATAGGGCTTGCCCCAGTTGGTCGGCCAGCCGAGCGGATCCATCTCGTCGCAAAGCTCGCAGTTCAGGATGGCCACCTTCGGATAATTGTGCCACGGGCGACCGATCGCGATGCTGCGGCCGTCATCCCCGTCGCGGGGCGAGCCGGAGGAATAGGTGAAGCGGCAGCGCTGGAAGACAAAGCCGTAGGGCTGCTCCCGCGGCGTGGAGGGGGCCGTCACCCAGCCGCCGCCCCAGGAGCGGATCTCGCAGTTCTCGAACCAGGCGATGGCGCCGCCGTAGATGTAGTCGGTGCGGCCGACGATCAGGCAGTTCTCGAAATACGCCCGCTTGCCGTCCTTCCACAGATACATCGTGTCCTGATAGCCCGTGATGTCGCAGTCCGTCACGTACAGCCGGTCTCCCAGCAGGGCGAGGGCCTGCGCCTGGGCCACGGGGCCGGCGGTGTTGGCCAGCGTGAGATGCTCGATGCGGCAGCCGTCGCCCACGACCGTCAGCGTGGCGGAGGTCCGGAGCAGGATGGGGTCGGAGCGGAACCATTTCATCGCCGACTCGCGCGGGAGGCGGGAGGGCGCGTAGATGTCCGGTCCGTCGTACATCAGGTAGCTCACGACGGTCCCCCGGCGGCTCTCCCCGCGCAGGGTGACGTTGTTCTTGCCCTCGGGCACCAGCAGCTTCTCCTGGTCGTAAACGCCGTCCTTGATCAGGATGACGAAGCGCCGGTCGGAGAAGTCGGGGGCGGCGTTGATGGCCGCCTGGATGGAGCTGTAGTCCCCGCTTCCGTCGGCCGCCACCACCACGTCAGGAGCGCCTTCCGCCGCCGCGTCGCGGCGCACGGTCACCACCTGGCCGGGCACGGTCGGGACATCGTAGAGATACGCCGCCGGGGCCTCATAGCCGCGCAGCGGGGCCTTCTCGCTCACGAGCGGCCGGAGAATCTCCTGCGCCGCGAAAAGCGGGTTGGGATTGGACGCGCTGTCGCGCACGGCCATCAACCCTTCGCCGCAGAGCGCATCGTAGGAGCGCAGGCGCAGGTTGCCTCCCGCAGTGGAACGCAGGCGCGCCTCCACGAGGTGGCCGTCCTTCCAGACCAGTTTCTCCAGCACGAAGCCGCCCCGGGCGCGCAGACCCTCGATCGAGCCTTCCGGCAGGGCGTCCGGCAGGGCCGGCAACAGGTGGACGGCGCCGTCATGGCTCTGCAGGAAGAGCTCCGCGATGCCGGCGGTGCAGCCGAAGTTGCCGTCGATCTGGAACGGCGGATGGGCGTCGAAGAGGTTGGGATAGGTACCGCCGGACTGCCCCATCTGGCTGGACGGATTCACCAGCGTGAGCTGGTCCCGGATCAGCTTGAAGGCGTGGTTGCCGTCGAGCATGCGGGCCCAGAGGCAGACTTTCCAGCCCATCGACCAGCCCGTGGAGGCGTCGTTGCGCTGGAGCAGGGTGTTGCGCACCGCCTCGGTGAGCACCGGCGTACGGTACGGGGAGATCTGGTAGCCCGGGTAGAAGCCCCAGAGGTGTGAGACGTGGCGGTGGTGGTCGATGGGGCTGTCCCAGTCCTCGAACCATTCCTGCAGCTGGCCGTACTGGCCCACCTGCATCGGCGGCAGGCGGCGGCGCATCACATCCAGGGTATCCGCGAAAGCGGCATCCTTGCCCAGGATGGCCGCGGCGCGGGCCGTGTTGGTGAAGAGGTCGGTCACCAGCTGGTTGTCCATCGTGATACCCGGGAACATATTGGTTTTCTGGCCCGCCGGGCGGTTCTCCGGCGAATCGGAGGGCGCCACCACGAGGTAGCCCGTGTTCGGATCCTCCACCAGGAAGTCCACGAAGAACTCGGCCGCGCCCTTCATCAGCGGGTAGGCTTCGGCGAGGTATTTTTCATCCCCGTTGTAGAGGTAGCGGTCCCAGAGATGCTGGCAGAGCCAGGCGGCGCCGCTCGGCCAGAGACCGCAGTAGGCGTAGTCCAGCGCGCCGGTGATGCGCCAGAGGTCGGAGTTGTGGTGGAGCACCCAGCCGCGGCAGCCGTACATGTTGCGGGCGGTGTTCGCCCCGCTCACGGAGAAGTCGCGGATCAGCGCGAGCAGCGGCTCGTGGAGTTCCGGCAGGTTCGTCAGCTCCGCGGGCCAGTAATTCATCTCCAGGTTGATGTTGGTGGTGTAGTTGCCGCACCAGGGGGCCTTCACGCGCTGGTTCCAGATGCCCTGCAGGTTGGCCGCCTGCGTGCCGGGCTGCGAGCAGCTGATCAGCAGGTAGCGCCCGAACTGGAAGTAAGTCGCCACCAGCGGCGCGTCCTCGCTCCACTGGAAAGCCAGGATGCGGTAGTTGATGGGACGGTCCTCATAGTTCGAGTGGCCGAGGTCGAGCTTGACGCGGTCGAACTGCTTCCTGTAGGCGGCGATATGCGCCGCGAGGGCCTTGTCATAAGGCTTGGAGGCATTCTTCAGGTAGGCGGCGTTGCGCGCATACGGATCGCCGTTGACGGTCTTGTAATCTACGAAATTGGTGGCCATCGAAATGTGGAGCAGCAGCTCCGTGGCGCCCTCGACCACCAGCTTCTCCCCCGCGGAAGTCAGCTTGCCGCCTTTCACGTCCGCCTTCGTGTCGTTGACATAGCGGATTGCGCCCGGGATGCCGCCCTTGTCGTCGCCCTTGCCTTCGAGACGCAGCAGGCCCTTGCCGGGGATGCTGACTTTCGTGTCCTGCATCGGCGTGTCGTAGAAGAGCTCGCAGGAGATGGCCTTGGGCTTCGAGGCCGTCAGGCGCACGACGATGAGCTGGTCGGTGAAGGAAGCGAAGACCTCCTCCACATAGTCCACCCCGTCGATGCTGTAGCTCGTGCGCACCAGCGCCCGGTCGATGTCCAGCTCGCGGCGGTAGTTCTTCACTTCCCCGCTGCGGCCCGCGAACTTGATCTTCAGCGAGCCGGCGGTCTGGTAGGACATCTCCTCGCCCACCGGCGAGAGGAAGTTCTCGTCGCCGAGCTTCTGGGCCGCCTCATACTCGCCCGCGAAGAGCAGGTCGCGGATCTTCTGGAGGTTCTTCAGTCCGTTGGGGTTCCAGTTCTCGTAGGGGCCGCCGGTGGAGATGGTCTCCTCGTTGAGCTGAATCTCCTCGATCTCGGTGCCGCCGTAGACCATCGCGCCGATACGGCCGTTGCCGACCGGCCAGGCCTCTTCCCAGGCCTGTGCGGCTTTGTCGAACCAGATCACGTTCTTCGGGGTCTGGGCGCCCAGCGCGGCCATCGCCGCCAGCAGGCCCAGGAGCAGGGTTGTCAGTTTCTTCATTATCGGGAATTGATTACATTTTCATAGGTATACCCCTCCGCTTCGGCGGGGGTCAGCTGGTGCAACCAGCTGACGCGCCCGGAGGTGGCGGCGCCGGGGCCGGTGCAGCCGTATTCGGCGTACCAGGCCGTCTGCTCGTTGGCCGGGTTGCCCCAGTTGTGCCAGCCCTCGGGCCGGATGTGGGCGCCGAACTCGCAGCCGATGAAGACCGTCTGGGCGTAGGGGCGCCAGGGGCGGCCGAGATAGACTTTCGTCACGCCAGGATCGGCGGTCAGACGGCAGTCCTTGAAGACGTAGCCGAAAGGCTGGCCCTGGAGCGTGGAGGCGGCCGTAACGTAGCTGTCGGCGAGCGAATGGATCTCGCAGCGCTCGAACCAGGCGGTGCTGCTGCCGAAGATGAAGTCGGTCGTGCCTTCGATGTAGCAGTCGAAGAAGCTGCAGCGCATGTGCGCGCCGTCCTCGTCGTACTTTCCGAAGGTGTAGAGGGTGTCCTGGTTGCCCAGGAAGCGGCATCTGCGCGCCGTGAAATCCTGTCCGTTCGTGAAGAGCGCGACCGCCTGGCCCACGCGGCCGGCGTCGTTGCTCACGGTGAGGTCCTCGAAGGTCACGTCCGCCGCGTGCACGAAGACCGAGGCGCTGCCGGAAGTGCCCACGGTGCCTGTGAAATTGGGCCAGGGCTGCGGGGCGGCGTTCCCCCAAACGATGGCGGTCCGCTCGGCCCCGGCGCCCTTGAGCAGGAGGTTGCGCTTGTTCCAGGGGATGATGATGCGTTCGCGGTAGGTGCCGGGCTTGATAAGGATGGTGAACTGCCCGCCATGCAGGGCGTCCGGTGCGGCGTCGATGGCCGCCTGTACGGTCAGGTAGTCACCCCGGCCGTTCGGGTCCACCACGGCATCCCAGTGGACGAGGTGCTTCGCGATCTCCGGAAGCTTCACGCGGATGGAATCGCTGACGATCTCGCAATTGCGGCGGGCGCCCAGCGGCGTGGAATGCGTGTTGTCCTGCAGGCCCTGCGGCTTGGCAGGGCAGACACCCGGTTCAATCCACATGAAGTAGGGCCGGGAGGCTTCGTCGCCGGCTTCCTTCAGCCACGCGATCGTGGCCTGCTCCATGTCGATCAGGGTCACGCCGCGCTCTTTCGCGACGGCGCGCATCGAAGCCGGGTACTCCCCGTGGGTGGTCTCGTCCAGCACCCCGTCATAGAAATGGCGGCGGGCCACCGGCGTCAGCAGCACAGGTGTCGCCCCCAGTTCCCGGGCCGTGTCGATGAAGAGCCGCAGGTAGTCCTGCCACTCCGTCCATGCGGGCGCATAGCCCTTTCCGTTGGGCTTCTGGTCGTTGTGTCCGAACTCGATGAAGAGGTAGTCGCCCGGGCGCATGTTCGCCTTCACGCGGTCCCAGATGCCCTCGGCAATGGCCGTCTTGCAGCTGCGGCCGTTCTTGGCGTAGTTGATCACCCGCACATGCTCGTCCACGAAATTCTCGAAGACCATCCCCCAGCCGCGCTCGGGGTTCAGACCGCTGATGTCCTTGTCGGCCATCGTCGAATCCCCCATCAGGTGGATCGTGAAATCAACGTTCGTCTCCGGGACGGGCAGGTCCAGGGTCGGACCTGCACCGGCACGCACCAGCGCTGGGACCCTGGAGGCCGGCTGTGCCGTATACGCATAGGGCACGGAAACGTTTCCGTGGTCACGCGGAGCATATTGCTCCTTGAAAACATTCCCCTTGAACTGCCAGGCCAGGGCGTCCGGCTCAGCTTGGAAAATGTTCTTCACGCCCCGGTCGAAATAGTTCCCCTCCAGCAGCACACGCGCCCCGAAGCAGGGATTGACGGCCGGATAATCATTGCCAACGCAATCGTAGAGATTATTGAGCAGATGCGCATCGGCGCAGGTGACGACGGGCATGCGCACCTGCACGCCCTGTCCCCAGCGGCAGTACGCAAAGGTGATGTGGAGAATCTGTTCCAGTCCGGCCGGATTATGCTGGCCGGCGATCAGGTTCGAGGCTTGATGGCCATAGGAGCGCTCCGTGTAGTCGAACACACACCAGCTCACCGTGACGAAATCCACGCCCGGGCGGATGTCGAAGTTTCCGTCCATTCCATCCGTGAAGCGGCAATGATCCACCCAGATATGCCGGCAGCCCGTCTGCAGGGTCAGCAGGTCGTCCCCACCCACGTCGATGGCGCCGGGACCGGTCAGCGAGAGGTTGCGGAAAACGATGTTCTCACAAGCGGAGAAAACGAACAGTCCAGACCGGCGATATCGTTCGTTCTCGTCGCCATAGCGGTCGATGATGGCCTGGCGGACATGCTGTTCGCGCTCCTCGCCGACCATGGCCCCATTGGACAGCGGGCCTCCGCCGCCCTGGTCGGACATCGCATTCACTCCGACCGAATCCAGCAAATGGTGCATCTCCGGCGTCACCTCGAACTGCGTGCGGATCCGGGCTCCGTTCACGCCCAGCAGGGTCTTGCCGCGCAGGCCGCGGAACTGCATGGAGGAAGAAATGATAAAGTCGCCGCGGGAGCCGTCGAACACGACCACGTCATAATCCTTGAGGGCCTTGATGACATCCTCGCGCATGTCGAAGCCGTTACTCTGCAGCACGATGGTGCGGGCGGGATCGCCGCCCGTCAGCACATAGCCGCTTCCTTCCGTCGGGGAAGAAGCCGTCACCCAGCCGAACGGAGCATCCGGCATCGTCTTCTTCGCCGCGAAAAGAGAAACGGCGGACAACATCCCCAGAATGATGACCAGAACACCCTTCTGAATCTCTTTTATGATTTTCGTCATTATCCGTTATTTATCTTGTTCCTATTTGTTATTCCTCATTTTTGTCGATGAAGCGGATCAGCACCGCCATCTTGTTGATATAGTCTCGCGTAGAGATGCACATCGTGCCGTCCGTGCAGCGGTAGGGCGAGGTATCGTACTCGTCGCCGACATTGGCGGAGGCATAGCGCGTCTCGTTGCTGGGTTCGGTGGAAGCACCGGGCTTGTACGGATTGGAGGTGCTGCCCAGCGGGCTGAGCCAACGCCCCTGGGCGTCCAGCGCGCCGATGATCTCGCGCGCCGCCTGCTCCGGCGAAGCGGCCGGACCGAAGAGGCGCGGCTGCATCATATACTTCGGCAGCGGGACGAGCTGCTTCTCCAGCAGGGGCGAACCGGCCGTCGCTTCCTCCACCGGCAGCGCCTTGAGCGCCTCGTACTGCGAGCGCAGCGCCTTCACATTGATGCGGGCCGCGGAGCTGTAGTGCCCGATGGTGCCGGTGATGTCCTGGCTGGTGAAATAATGGCCGTTGTACACGTTGCTCCCCACGCGATGCACGTAGAGGGGCTTCCCCGTGTCGGGGTCGATGAAACGGGGCACCAGGATGGCGTCCGGATCGCTGCCCGGGCGGCCCCAACGCGCCTCTTCCGAAGCGGGCAGGCGCTGCGACTCCAGGAAATCGAGCGCGGCCGGGATGCCCGAAAGGAAACGGCTGTCGCCCGTCAGGCGGTAGTACTCCATCATCTGGCGCACCATCGCCGCGGTGCCGCTGGTGCTGACAGCGCGCGGCTCGTAGGAACGCGCGTGGGCGGGTTTGAGGTCCTCCACCGTGTACTGGTCGGCCCAGCCGGCATAGGGCGCCCCCTGCTGGAGCAGGATGCAGAGATACATCGCCCGGTAGATCGGCTCCCGCAGGCCCGGCAGGCCCAGGGTCTGCCAGCACTGGACGAGGAAGTCGATATTCTCCGGGATCGCGTCGTCATTGAGCGTGATGAAGGAACTGTAGTCCGCCTTCCCCCGGAAGGGGTGGTCGTACATCAGGGGCCAGCGCTGCGGCCAGCCGCCGCTCGGATACTGGCTGTCCAGCACGAAGCGGATCACCTTGTCCAGCGCGGGGCGCCAGGCGGGGTCGTATTTCTCGACGTACAGACGCAGCAGGAACTTCGCGCAGGTGGAAGTGGCCGCGTCGTCGAAGGTGGCGTTGCCGTAGTAATGCTGGAATTCCTCCAGGCGCCAGCCGCTGCGGCCCACGGTGGCGTACCAGTCCTTCAGCGAGGCTTCGCCCGCGAAATCGAAACAATAGTTCCAGCCGCCGCAGTCCAGCTGGCCCCAGATCAGCGCGCGGGCCACCTGCTCGGCGGCCTGGTAGTAGTATTCGTCGCCGGTGGCGTGGTAGGCGTCCAGCAGCAGCTGGCCCACTTCCGGCGTGCCGGACTGGGTCCAGACCATCGTGCGCTTGGCCTCCATCTCGCCCCACTGGCGGGAGAAATCAGGCAGGTAGTTCCACACGAAGCCGCCCCGGTAGCTGACCACGTCCATCATATAGTGCGTGGCCGACTTCATCGCGTCCAGGGCCTGCTCTTCGAGCGACTTGGGTTTGGCGGCCAGCGACAGCGGAACAAGGAGGGCCACCAGGAACAATATACGACGGGTCATAGAATTGGTAATTGGTTTTGTCAAATATACGAAAAAGTCCCTATCTTTGGCAAAAATACCCGACCAAATGAATAAATTATCTACCATTCTCCCCCTGCTGGCGACAGTCTTCCTGCTGGCAGCCTGCAACGGACAAAAACCCCAGACCATGACACAGCAAAGCGGCAATTTCATTTTTTCGGCCGAGACGCCCTGGCAGGACGCCGGCGGCGGGGCCGAACGCCAGATCCTCGGCTACAACGACAACATCATGATGGTGAAAGTCGCCTTCAAGAAAGGCCAGGTCGGCGCGATGCACAGCCATCCGCACTCCCAGGTGACCTACGTCGCTTCCGGCAAGTTCGAGTTCACCGTCGGCGACGTGACCAAGATCGTGGAAGCGGGCGACGCCCTCTACAAGCAGCCGAACATCGAGCACGGCTGCGTCTGCCTGGAGGACGGCATCCTCATCGACTGCTTCAATCCGATGCGGGAGACCTTCCTCAAATAGGATATTTCACGGTGAAACAGGCGCCGCCGAGCGCAAACGACCGGCTGTAGGAAATCGAGGCGCCGCAACGTTCCAGGATGCTCCGGCTGATGGCTAAGCCCAGGCCGGAGCCGCCGTTTTTGGTGGTAAAGTTCGGGGTGAAGAGCTTCTCGACGTTCTCGACGGACACGCCGGGGCCGTTGTCCTCCACCACGATATCGTAGAAGCCGTCCTCGACGGACTTGCGCAACGAGACCATGATGTGCCCGTCGGGCGCGTCCCCGATGGCCTGCACCGCATTGCCGAGCAGGTTCACGAACACGCGCGTGAGCTGCGGCTTGGGACCCTGCACCACCACGTTGTCCAGGCCCAGGAAGTCGAAGTGGATGTTGTCGCGGCCGTCGAACATCGCGATCTCCTCCTGCAGCAGCTTGTCGAGGGCGATGGAGGTCGGCTCCTCGGTGTAGAGTTTGGCGAAGGTGGAGAACTCGTTGGCCGTGTCCGTGAGGATGTCGATGTGGTCCAGAATCACCTGACTGGCCTCCTCGAAACGATCCTGCCAGGCCGGATCCCCCTTCTGCTTGAGCCGGATCACGCGCTGGAGCTGGAGCTTCATCGGCGTGAGCGGGTTCTTGATCTCATGCGCCACCTGCCGCGCCATGCCGCTCCAGGCCTTGTCACGCTCGGCCTGCGCCAGCTTGCGCGAGCTCTCGGAGAGCTCCGTGACCATGCGGTTGTAGGCCTGCACGATGGAGGATACCTCATCATCGCGGTCGTATTCGATGTATTCCAGCGAGCCCAGGTCCGCGCTGGCCATCTTGCGGCTCATCTCGCTCAGCGGCTTGAACATCCGGTCCACGATGCGGGACACCATAAAGAGCGCCATCAGCAGGAAGAGCAGGAAGAGGGAGATGATGGTCAGCGAGTGCATCACCGCATCTTCCTCGAAGTCGTAGGTGTCTTCGTTGTACGGCGAGCAGAGGATCGCCACCAGCGAGCCGTCGTCGTCCAGCAGCGGGGCGTACATACTGTAGTATTTCTGGATACCCAGACGCTCTTGCTGGATGTAGTGGCGGCGGTTGCGGTAGATGATATTGTAATAAGCCTCGCCGTTGATGCGGTCCGCCACCATCATCTGGTCGAAGAACATCGGCGTCGTGGTCATCAGCAGACGGCCGTTCGGGGTATAGAGCGTGATGTCGGAGCCGGTCTCATTGCCCACGCGTTCGATCAGATTATAGACCACCTGCCAGTTCCCGGCCACACTGGTATTCGCCTCCTGCATTCCTGCCTCCATCATCGTGACGATCGATCCGATCTTGTCGGACATCACGCTCTGGCGGTTGCTGTCGTTGCGCGAGTAGACGAAGAGCACGCTCACCAGCGCCATCGCCAACAGCGTGAGCAGCAGCGAGAAGAGCAGCACCCAGGAGATCCGCGATTTGTAGTAGGTCTGCTGGAAGGCCGGCATCTTGGGCTGACGCAGCACAACCACGGACATCAACAGGAAGGTCAGCAGTGCCACCAGGATTCCGGCCACGATGAAGGAGAGGAAACCGGTGCTCGCACGCGAGATCACGACACCATCGCCGTTCGCCACCACATACATGAAGTGCGTGTAGCCGTCCTGTTTGATCTGGGCGCTGCGCGAACCGTACATCAGGACGTACAGGTGCTCGTCCACACGGGTCGGGTAGGGGTAATGTCCCCGCCAGGCCTTGAGATCCCGGCCGGAATAGCGTGCATAGGAATAGCCGGACGGCAGGGTGACCTGGCCCGGAGGCGAAATGCCGAAGATGCCCGCATACCCCCGGCTGCTCCGCGTCTCCCGCGGCTCCAGGCGCACCAGCAGCCGCGTCATCGTCCCCTCTTCAGTCAGGAAAAAGAACACCCCCACATAGTAGGGCTTTCCGTTCTCACGCTGCGCGTGGAGGAAATGCGAATTTTCGGCGATCGGCACCCCGTTTTCGAGGATGGCGTTGAACTCTTCGGCCGCCTGACGGGTGTTGTTGAAGCTGTTGTACACCCGGGTGGTGACGAGATACTCCCGTTCGCTGCCGGGGAAATAAAAGTCCGTAATCCGGCTCTGGATGGCCTGTTCCGTGTCCTGGAACTGCGTGAGCGCAGACAGGACCATATCCTCCGACATCTGCGTCTCGATGCGCCGCAGCCGGAGCTCCAGCGAAATATCCCGGTCGAAAGCGAGGCGGTTGGCGAGCAGCCCGAGGCGGTCCTGTTCCTTGCGGAAACCCAATACGCCGGAGAGCACCACCAGATAAATGGCCACCAGGATGGAATAAATCACCCGGCCAGTCAGCGAGAAAGCATTGAAATGCCACCCGATCCAGCGCTTCATCACCGGACGCAGCAGCTGCAGCATCAGCGGAATGGTCAGCGAGAGGCTGATGAACGACACATAGACGACCACGCAGAAAGGCGACAATTGCGCGAGCCGGAACAGCTCCAGCGAGAAGCCGGAATTGAGGATGATGCTCTTCAGGGCGAAGAAGGAATAGGCCAGCACCCCGGCTATCACGAACAGGCAAATCCCGCACAACACCCTCCTCCCCCGGCGGCTGTTCGTCCGGGTCCAGATCGCCTCCCGCGCCATATAGGCGCAACCCGAGAGCAACAGGATCAGCAGGTTCACGAGGATCACCGCGCCCAGCGAATAAAGCAATTCGCCGCCGGCATACAGCATCGGGGAGAAAATCAACGCCCGGCTCCGGGAAAACTTCCCCCAGAAATACAGGCCCGCCATCACCGCCAGGACGCCGCCGGACACCTGCCAGAAGCGGCTCATCGAGCGCTCTGCCGACAGGTACAGCAGCAACGCCGAAAGCACCAGCAGGAGCGCCAGCCAGACCAGCGGAGAGGCATCACGGCCCGCCGCCGACAGGGATTCCAGCAGCACCTTGAACTGCGGCCGGCCCTCCAGGTACACGGGAGAACCGCCGCTGGTCGACACCGGCCGGATGGAATACTTGCCCGGCAGGTGCAGGCGCCGGTTCACCCGGCCCGGCATCCGGCCCGGCATGTCGTCCATCACCTCCATGCCCGCGATCAGCAGCACGGAAGCGTCCCGCACCGACTTGACCAGGTACCAGCGGGAGCCCAGGTTGCAGAAACCCAGGCTGTCCGTAACCTGCAGCAGCGGGGACTCCGCCCGCATCCGGGAATCGGCCAGGAACGGGACATACACCCGTTGGATGATATTGTCGTTCGTGATCGGGAATTCGTTGCACCACGACTGGAGGGTGTCGCGGTTGTAGCGGTAGATGACGAAATCATCGGGGAAGCCGTCCAGCTGCATCCATTGGCTGGGGTCCTGGGCCAGGGCCTTGTCGATGTAGCTGTCCAGCAGGGCCAGGCGGCGGCTGGCCGCCCGCTCCACACGCCGGGCCGCCCCGGACGTGTCGCCCGGCGACTTCGTCACGCTCAGCGACGAGATGAACAGGGCCGCCCCCGCCACGAGCATCGCGACGGACAACCATTCCTTGATCTGACGTCCCAGTTTCATTCGTGATGGTAGGGCTCTCCCCGCAGGATGGTGAAAGCCCGGTAAAGCTGTTCTGCAAAAATCGTTCTCACCAGCTGGTGCGAATAAGTCATCTTCGAGAGCGACAACTTCCCGTCCGCACGGGCGTACACCGCTTCCGAGAAGCCATAGGCGCCGCCGACCACGAAGACCAGGTCCCGGCTCGAGCCCGCCATCCGGCCGCCCAGCCACTCCGCAAACTCCAGCGAGCGGTATTCCCGGCCGTGTTCGTCCAGCAGCACCACCTCGTCGGACGGCTTGAGCTGCCCCAGGACCAGCGCCCCTTCGCGCTCCTTGATCTGCTCGCGGCTCAACGCCGACACGCCCTTGAGTTCAGGCAGCTCTTTCAGCGTGAAAGGCGCATAGTGGCCCAGGCGGGAGACGTACATCTCCAGCCCCTCGCGGACCCAAGGGATATCCGTCTTACCTACTGTAAGAAAAGTCAGGCGCATCCGTTCTACAAATATACAAATGTGGCTCGGAATTTGCAATCTTTTCCACCCGTGCAACGCATGCTCGTCATAGCGGCAGTCCTCCTGCCGATGCTTTTCTGCGGACGCCTCTCGGCGCAGCCCGCAGGGTATGATGTCTTCATCCCCATCAGCAAGTACATGGCCCAGGGCAACGCCGACAACCTCTCCGCCTGGTTCGACGACAACCTCGAGATCGCCGTCATTTCCCAGGAGAGCAGCGCCAGCAAGGCCCAGGCCCGGCAGATTGTCAAGACCTTCTTCGAGAGCTACACCCCCCGCTCCTTCAATATCTCCCACACGGCGGGGCGGGACAACATGAAGTATGCCCTGGGAACCCTCAAGGCCGGCGGAGAGAATTTCTCCGTGACCATCTTCGTGAGTTCGCAGGGCAAAACTTACAAGATCCAGCAGCTCAAGATCGAGCGGCTGTAATCTTAGGCGCGGCCACCGTAGGAACGGTCGGCCGTATTGACGTTGATCTTCTCGCCTGTCTCGATGAACAGCGGAACCATCACCTTGGCACCCGTCTCGAGGGTGACTTCCTTCAGGGCGGAAGTGGAAGCCGTGTTGCCTTTGACGGCCGGCTCGGAATAGGTAACCTCGAGGGTGACGTAGGTCGGAAGCTCGCAGGTCAGGCAGCGCTCCTCGCCCACCACGAACATCATCTCCACGTGCTGGCCTTCCTTCATCAGGTCGGAATTCTCGACGACGTCCTTCGGGAGCAGGATCTGCTCATAGGTCTCTTCGTGCATGAAGTTGAAACCGTCCTCCTCGGCATAGAGGAACTGATAGGGACGACGCTCCACCTCGATCGTCTCGATCTTCATGCCGGCGGTGAAGGTGTTCTCCAGGATGTTGCCGTTCTCCAGGTTGCGGAGCTTGGTCTTCACGAAAGCGGGGCCCTTGCCCGGCTTCACGTGCTGGAACCAGACGATCTGGCAGGGCTTGCCGTTGTACTTGAGGAAAAGTCCGTTCTTGAAATCAGCTGTTGTTGCCATATGAATTGTGCTTTATTAGTTTGATTTTCGGATAACCGGGCAAATTTAGCGAAATGCCTCAACTATTGCAAATTTTTGATAGCCTGGGCCACTTCGTCCAGCAGCCACTTGGGCGTGGAGGTGGCGCCGCAGACGCCCACCCGGTCCTCCGGCCGGAACCATTCGCGGCGCAGTTCGCCCACGGAGCCGATGTGCCAGGTGCGGATGTTGGCCCGGTGGCAGAGTTCGAAGAGCACCTTGCCGTTGGAGCTTTCGCGTCCGGACACGAAGACGATGATGTCGTGCGAACGGGCGAAATCGGAGAGTTCGCGGTGGCGGGAGGCCACCTGCTGGCAGATGGTGTCGTGGACCGCCAGGGACGCTCCCTGCATCGCGGATTCGAGATATTCGCGCACCTGCGCATAGCCCTCCGGGCTCATCGTCGTTTGGGAGAAGAGCTCGATGTCGCGGTCGGTACGGACCCGGCCGTCGGCGATCTGCTCCCGCAGCTGGTCGAGGTTCTCCACCACGGCCACGGCGCCGTCCACCTGACCCACCAGGCCCAGGACTTCGGGGTGGCCGATCTTGCCGAAGAGCACCACCTGGCCGCCGTTCGTGGCCAGCTGGGCATGCGCCTCGCGGATCTTTTTCTGCAGGCGCAGCACCACCGGACAGGTGCAGTCGATCAGCTCGAGGCCCAGCTCCCGCACCTGGCTGTAGACCCGGGGCGGCTCTCCGTGCGCCCGGATCAGCAGGGTCTCCCCCGCCGACGGGACCTTCATCCCGTCGAGGTCTTCCTTCTCGATGGTCACCAGGCCGCGCGACTCCAGCCGCGCCAGTTCTTCTTCGTTGTGGACAATGGCGCCGAGGGAATACAAACGGCCCTTGCCGGCATCGAGAAATTTCTCGGCCGTGCCGATTGCGCGGATCACCCCGCCGCAGAATCCGGAATGGCGGTCAATCTCGACCCGCATGGCTATTCCCCGGTCCCCTTTTCGTCATCCCCGGCCTGCCTCCTGTCATCCCCGGCCTGCCGCCTGTCATCCCCGGCCCCACCGGGGATCTCCTCCGGCGCGTCCAGCAGGCCGAATTTCCCGCGGATGAGGCCTTCCGCCCACGCAATCTCCTCGGTCAGGCCCATGTCGGAATTGTTCAGCTCGAACGCATCCTCCGCCCGCCGCAGCGGGGACGTCTCCCGGTGGGAGTCGATATAGTCGCGCTCCTGGAGGTTCTTGAGGACCTCCTCGAAGACGGGATTCTCGCCCTTGCCGACCAGTTCCTTGAAACGACGCTCGGCGCGCACCTCGGGACGGGCGGTCATGAACACCTTGATCTCGGCGTTCGGGAAGACGGTCGTGCCGATGTCGCGGCCGTCCATCACCACGCGGCCGGACGCCGCGAACGCGTGCAGGCGCTCGTCCACCCAGCTGCGCACATACGGCACCGCCGCAATGGGGCTCACCTGCGAGGAGACTTCCATCGTGCGGATCTCCTTCTCGATGTTGCGCGCCCCCATATAGAGCACCGTCCCCGGCGCGAAATGCAGGTCCAGGCCCTCCAGCGCGGCCTCCAGGGCCGGATCAACCGTATTGTCCGGGGCGATCAGCCCCTGCTCCTGCGCAAACAGGGTCACGCCGCGGTACATCGCGCCGGAGTCCAGGTACAGGAAGTCGAAATGGGTCGCTATCAGCCGTGCAAAGGTGCTCTTTCCGGTGGAGGAAAAGCCGTCGACGGCAATGGTGATGTCAGGTATGCGCATATTACTGTGGTTTAGATTTTTCGTATTCGGCCTGGGCGCGCTCGACGGAGACGGAGCGCTTCAGGATGAAGCCCGAACCCAGGTATTTGGTGCGGACGTCTTCGTCCGCGGCCAGGGACTGCGGGGTACCCTGCTGCAGGATGGTGCCTTCGTAGAGCAGGTAGGCCCGGTCCGTGATGGCCAGGGTCTCGCCGACATTGTGGTCGGTGATGATCACGCCGATGTTGCGGTATTTGAGCTTGGCGATGATGTATTGGATGTCCTCCACGGCGATCGGATCCACCCCCGCGAAGGGTTCGTCAAGCAGGATGAACTTGGGATCGATGGCGAGGGCCCGGGCGATCTCGCAGCGGCGCCGCTCGCCGCCGGAAAGCTGGATGCCCAGCGACTTGCGGACCTTGGAGAGGTTGAACTCGTCGATCAGCGCCTCCAGACGCGCCAGGCGCTCCTCGCGCGGCACACCCCGCATCTCCATCACGGACACGATATTGTCCTCGACGGACATCTTGCGGAACACGGAGGCGTCCTGCGGCAGGTAGCCGATTCCCTTCTGCGCCCGCAGGTACATCGGCAGGCCGGTGATCTCTTCGTCATCGAGGAACACGCGGCCGGCGTTCGGGACGATCTGTCCCGTAATCATATAGAAACTGGTGGTCTTGCCCGCGCCGTTGGGGCCCAGGAAGCCGACGATTTCGCCTTGCTCGACCTCCATCGACACGCCTTTGACGACCGTGCGGACGCCGTATTTCTTGACCAGGTTTTCGCAGCGGAGTTTCATATCGGGTTATTTGATGTCCAGTCCGAGGTCGACGACCAGGTTGCGGACTTCTTCGTTGTTGCTTATCAGGACTTCCGCCTTCTCGGACGGCATATAGATGCGCGGCGCCTGCTCCTGCTCCGGGAGCACGGTCGGCTCCAGGCGGATGCGGCCGGTGCCGACCAGCTTGGCGTATTTGTCTTCGAGGTCACGGAGGATCCGCTCCTCGATCCACTTCTTCTGGGCTTCGTTGGTCACGGTGAACTCCACGATCTGGCGCCCGTCCTCCTCGCGGAAGCTCAGGCTCGCCTGCGCGAGGGCATTCGCCAGGCGCGGCTGGCTGCCGTACATCGCCGCCAGCTCCTTCCACTTGGCGCCCAGCGTCTCCTCCGTCGGCTTCTCCGCCGGTGCCTCCGCCGCTTCCATCCCCGTCGCCGGCATAACCTCCGGCTCGTCGTCGCTGCTGAGCAGCGCGCTCAACGATAACGAAGAAGCCTTCTTCGGCGTCCGCTTCTTCTTTTCCTCTTCACCGACATCAGAGCCCGCAGCAGAGCCAGTCCCCCCGGACAACTTCGCTTCGCTCATCCCTCCCAAGCTGTCGCTTGGGCCCCTCCCGTTCACGAGGCCACGGGCGGCCACGGTTTCCAGAGGGACTGCTCCGCTGCCGGGCTTCGGTGCCTGGTTTGCAGATTTTGAGGCGTCAGCCGAAGGCGCCGCAGAGGCGTCTGGCGTTCGCAAGAAGGCCAGACGCATCAAGGCAAATTCGATGTGCAGGCGAGCGTTGCTCGCCAGACGATAGCCGGCTTCACACTGCGTGGTGACGCCGAGGGCGTCGTACAGCCATTTCACGCTGCACCGCTCCCCCTGCTCCTTGTAACGCACCCGCAGCGAATCCGGCAGGTCCAGCAACGAATCGAGGCCGCCGGTGCGGCTCACCAGCAGGTCGCGCAGATGCGCGCTCAGCGCGGACACGAAATGCTGCGCGTTGAAGCCCTTCGACAGGATCTCGTCGAAGATCAGCAGCGAACTCGCGTAGTCCCCCGCCAGCGAAGCGTCCACCAGGCGGAAGCTGTAGTCGTAGTCCAGCACGCCCAGGTTGCGGATCACGTCGTCGTAATGGATCTCCGTCCCGCAGAACGCGACCGTCTGGTCGAAGAGCGTCAGCGCGTCGCGCATCGCCCCGTCCGCCTTGTGCGCAATCACGTGGAGCGACTCGTCGTCCACCGTGACCCCTTCCTTGCCGGCGATATTCCGCAGGTTGCGGACGATGTCCGGCACCCCGATGCGGTTGAAATCGTAGGTCTGGCAACGGCTCAGGATGGTCGGCAGGATCTTGTGCTTCTCGGTGGTCGCCAGGATGAAGATGGCGTGTGCGGGCGGCTCCTCCAGCGTCTTCAGGAAGGCGTTGAAGGCGGACTGCGAGAGCATGTGCACCTCATCGATGATGTACACCGAATAGCGGCCCACCTGCGGCGGGATCTGCACCTGGTCCATCAGGTTCTTGATATCCTCCACACCATTGTTCGACGCCGCATCCAGCTCGTGGATGCAATAGGAGCGCCCCTCGGCGAACGAGCGGCATGAATCGCATTCCCCGCAGGGCTCCAGGTCCGGGCCCGGATGGGCACAGTTGATGGTCTTGGCAAAAATGCGCGCGGCACTGGTTTTGCCTACTCCCCGGGGACCGCAGAACAGATACGCATGGGCCAGCTGGCCCCGCTGGATCGAGTTCTTGAGGGTCCGGGCGATGTTGTCCTGTCCGATCAGTGATTCGAAAGAATCCGGACGGTATTTGCGGGCGGATACGACGTAGTCTGACATAGTTTACAAATGTAATGTTTTTTGTGTAATTTTGGGATATGAAAGCGCGTTTGATTTCTCTTTTTTCCGCTGCCTTGCTGCTGCTTGCGGCCGTGTCCGCCTGGGGGCAATCCGGGAAGATCTATACCCGCAAGGTGCGCCTGGAGGACTTCCCCACCCGCACCACCAAGGTCGTCCTCGCCGGGAACTCCTTCCTGGAGCTCGCCCTGCGCGAGGAGGTCGCCGTCCACTGGCGCATCGCTCCCTACGAATTCTGCTCGCAGCAGGAATATGAGCAGCTGCGCACATCCAACCATTATTACTTTCTCACCCTCTCGCACGAAGGCGGCATCGCCTACCTGATGCTCAGCAAGGGCGGCCGGGACGACGAGAAGGAGAGCCTCAACAAGCCCTTCGAGGTGATCCGGATGCCCATTGCCAATTACGAAGAACCCAGCGGCCGGGAACTGGTCCTGATGGGAGCCTTCCTGGACATCATCCAAACCTTCGTCGAGGAGGCGATGATCTCCGACCGCACGGCCTACAGCGGCCTCTCAGCCGTCAACGGCGGACTGCTCCGCGGCAAGACCGTCTACCTGGATCCCGATGCGGCCGACGAAGCCTTCCTGCGTCAGGAGCCCGGCGCCCTGGTGGCGGTCAGCATCGCCCCGACCGCACCCGCGGCCGGCAGCGACTGCTTCAAGATGCTCATCTCCGCCGATACCCACGAACTCTTCCTCTACGACAAATCCCGATACAAAAGCCCCCGTGACGCCATGTTCACGGAGGCCGATATCAAACGCTTCGAGCGCCGCGGCGCCACCGTCCTGCGCTAAGTCCCAGGCACATACCCCACCCTTTTTGTGCCCGGCAACCGTTTTTTTGCCATGCCGGGCTCGGAATCCGTCCCTTCCATGCCCAGCAACAGGTGGCACGGCGCGAGCCTTCCAAACGAGCTCAGCGCCGCGCCATCCTGTACCCGTCGACAACCGTTATCGGGAGGCGGGGGTGTCGCCCCTTTCGAATGCTTCTTGTATGAGATTCGCCGGTCAAGCCGGCGAATGACGAGGGAGGGTCGGCGAATGACGAGAGATCGGCCGGCGAATGACGAGATCACAAATTGACGTAGGTCTTGACGTCGGAGGCGGAGACGGGTTCGCCGCCGAGGATGAGAAGGCGGTCGACGACGTTGTCGAGCTCACGGATGTTGCCGGGCCAGGATTTCTCCTGAAGGAGCTTCACGGCTTCGGGCGAGAAGCTGCGGGCGCGGCCGCCTTCGGTATATTTCCCGAGGAAATAATCGATCAGCAGGGGGATGTCGTCGCGCCGCTCGTCCAGCGAAGGGACCTGGAAGACGATCACGCTCAGGCGGTGGTAGAGGTCCTCGCGGAAATTGCCTTTCCGGATCTCCTCGGCCAGGTTCTTGTTGGTCGCGGCGACCACGCGCACGTCCACCTCGATGTCCTTGTCGGAGCCCACGCGGGAGAGTTTTTTCTCCTGCAGGACGCGCAGCACCTTGGCCTGGGCCGCGAGGGACATATCGCCGATCTCGTCGAGGAAGAGCGTGCCGCCGTCGGCCTGTTCGAATTTGCCCTTGTGCTGCTTGATGGCGGAAGTGAAGGAGCCCTTCTCGTGGCCGAACAGCTCGCTCTCGATCAGCTCGCTGGGGATGGCGGCGCAGTTGACCTCCACGAAGGGCATCGCGCTGCGGTTGCTCTGCTGGTGCAGGTTGCGGGCCACCAGTTCCTTGCCGGAGCCGTTGGGGCCGATGATGAGCACGCGCGCTTCCGTGGGCGCCACCTTCGCGATCATCTCGCGGATGTGCTGCATCGGGGCGGATTCGCCGATCATGTCGGCGCCGTAGACCTTCTTCTTGAGGGCTTTGTTCTGGGTGGTCAGGGTGACGCGCTCCGAGGCGTTCTTAATGGTGATCAGGATGCGGTTCAGGTCGAGCGGCTTCTGCACGAAGTCGAAGGCGCCCTTCTTGATGCAGTCGACCGCCGTGTCGATGTCGGCGTGGCCGGAAATCATCACCACCGCCGCGTCCACGCCCATTTCCATCAGCTTGCCGAGCACCTCGACGCCGTCCATTCCGGGCATCTTGATGTCGCAGAAGATCACGTCGAACTTCTCTTTCTCGACTTTCTCAAGTCCCGAGGCCCCGTCTTCGGCTGTCTCGACTTCATATCCCTCGTCCCCGAGGATCTCTCCGAGCGAATTGCGGATCGCCCGCTCGTCGTCAATAATCAGAACCTTCATAACGCGCCCTCCTTATCCAACAATCGCGCCATTGCTGACGGCCTCCTGCGGGGTGATGAAGCGCATCGAGCCGTCCCCCTGCTTCGCCATCAGGATCATCCCGTGGCTCTCGATGCCGCGGATGGTACGCGGCTTGAGGTTCGCCAGGATGCAGATCTGCTTGCCGACCATCGCCTCGGGCGTGTAGAACTCGGCGATGCCGGACACGATCACGCGCCGGTCGATCCCCGTGTCGATCGTCAGCTTCAGAAGCTTGTCGGTCTTGGGGACACGCTCCGCCTCCACGACGGTGGCGGTGCGGATGTCCATCTTCTCGAACTCTTCGAAAGTGCACTCCTCCTTCTGGGGAGCCACCTGCTTCGCGGCTTCGGCCTTCGCGGCGGCTTCCCGCTCCGCCCGGATCTTGTCCAGACGCGCCAGCTGGGCGTCGATTGCCGCATCCTCGATCTTCTCGAAGAGCAGCTCGGCAGCGCCCAGTTTATGGCCTGCGGGCAGCACCTGCGGCCGGCCCATGACTTCCCAGTCCAGCGGCGAACCCAGCATCGTCCGGAGCCGCTGCGCCGCGAACGGCGTGAACGGCTCGAAAGCGATCGCCAGGTCGGCGCAGATCTGCAGGGAAAGGTTCAGGATGGTCGCCGTCCGGTCCAGGTCGGTCTTCGCGACCTTCCAGGGCTCCGTGTCGGAGATGTACTTATTGCCGATGCGGGCGATGCCCATCGCATCCTTGAGCGCCTCGCGGAACTTGAATTCCTCGAGGTTCTTCTCCATCGAAGCCTTGAGCAGCGGAATCTGCGTCAGCACCTCCCGGTCAATGTCCTCCAGCGCTCCGCAAGGCGGCACTTCGCCACCGAAATACTTGTGCGTCAGCACCATCGCCCGGTTCACGAAGTTGCCGAAGATGGCCACGAGCTCGCTGTTGTTGCGCTGCTGGAAGTCCTTCCAGCTGAAGTCGTTGTCCTTGGTCTCGGGGGCGTTGGCCGTGAGCACGTAGCGGAGCACGTCCTGCTTGCCCGGGAAATCCTGCAGGTACTCGTGGGCCCAGACCGCCCAGCCGCGGGAAGTCGAGATCTTGTCCCCTTCGAGGTTCAGGAACTCGTTGGCCGGGACATTGTCCGGCAGAATGTAACCGTCGCCGTAGGCCTTGAGCATCGCCGGGAAGACGATGCAGTGGAAGACGATATTGTCCTTGCCGATGAAGTGGACCAGGCGGGTCTCCGGCGACTTCCACCAGTGCTCCCAGTTGTCGGGCAGGAGCTCCTGCGTATTGGAAATGTAGCCGATCGGCGCATCGAACCAGACATAGAGCACCTTGCCTTCGGCGCCCTCCACGGGCACTGGCACGCCCCAGTCGAGGTCGCGGGTGACGGCGCGCGGCTGCAGCCCGCCGTCCAGCCAGCTCTTCACCTGGCCGTAGACGTTGGAACGCCACTCCTGATGCCCCTCGAGGATCCACTCCCGCAGCCAGGCCTCATAGTCCTGGAGCGGCAGGTACCAGTGGGTGGTCTTCTTCTTGATCGGCGCTGCGCCGCTGAGCTTGCTCTTGGGGTTGATCAGCTCCTCGGGGCTAAGGGTGCTGCCACATTTCTCGCACTGGTCGCCATAGGCGCCTTCGTTGCCGCATTTGGGGCAGGTACCCACGATGTAGCGGTCCGCCAGGAACTGCTTCGCCTCCGGATCGTAGTACTGCTCGCTCTCCTTCGTGATGAACTTGCCCTCGTCGTAGAGCTTGCGGAAGAAGCCGGAGGCGTTCTTGGCGTGTACCGCGGAGGAGGTGCGGCCATAGATGTCGAAATGGATGCCGAGCCCCTCGAAGGAATCCTTGATGATTCCGTGGTAGCGGTCCACGATGTCCTGGGGCGTGCAGCCCTGCTGGCGGGCCTTGATGGTGATAGGCACGCCGTGCTCGTCGGAACCGCACACATACAGGACCTCGCGCCCCCGCATACGCAGGTAGCGCACATAGATGTCGGCCGGCACATACACGCCGGCCAGGTGGCCGATGTGGACCGGCCCGTTCGCATAGGGCAACGCACAGGTTACCAGGGTTCTTTTGAAATTCTTTTCCATTATTTCGTGTTTTTTTCTCTTCCCATTTTCTGTTTGATCCGGCGCTGCGCGTTCTGGATCTTGACCATTTCCTGCAGCATGGCGGCCTCCTGCTGCTCCGTCTGCGCTTCCGGCAGGGAGCGCCGGAGCGTCTCATAGCGGTCCTGCAGGCGCCGCTCGGCGTAGTTCAGGATTGCGCGGGGCAGCTGCGCCACCAGCCACGAGGAGGTGGTCGTCAGGGCGTTCTCGAAGGCGCGCACCGTCAGGCGGTATTTCTCCGTGGACAGCTGCGCAGTCACGCCGGCCACCCGCCGGTCCTCCGCATCCAGCAGACGCTTGACGATCTCCTCCTGCCCCAAGCCCTCGTCGTAGAGGGCCATATAGGCGTCGTAGACCGCGGCGTAGGCGCTGTTGGCCATCCGCGTCCCGTCGCTGAAAGCGTCCCGGATGAAGTCCGCGACGCTCGGCTTGTCCCGCTCGTCGCCGCTGTAGTAGTCCGAGTCGCTCTCGAAATCCAGCTCGTCGCAGCCGTAGCGCAGCAGGAAATAGAGCAGGTCCTGCTCCGCCGGGCCCAGGATGCGGTTCTCCTCGGTCCAGTCCGCGGCCGGAGCGGGCTGGCTGGGCGCGGGCTCCTGCGGATCGGCCGTGATCCGGTCGTAGGCACTCGGCTGCCCTTCAAGACGGCGGCGCCGTTCCTCCCGCTCCGCTTCCCTGCGGAGGTCTTCCTGGAGCTTGCGGCGCGTCTTGCCGATCCGGTCGAAGAGGATGGACACCTCGATGCCGAAACGCTGCGCCGTGGCCTCGGCGTAGGTGGAACGTTTCACGGCATCCGGCATCTGCGCGATCGTGTCGGCGATATCGTTGATCATCGTCGCCTTCTTCAGGGGGTCGCCCGCCGCCTCGGCGAGCAGGCGCTCCGTCTTGAAGACGATGAAGTCCTTCTCATGCTGCGCGATGTATTCCCGCAGCTCGTCGCGGGTGCATTTGCGCGAGAAGGAGTCGGGGTCCTCCCCGTCCGGGAGCGGCACCACGCGGGCGTTCATCCCTTCGGCGAGGATCATCGGAATGGCGCGCTCCGTGGCATGGATGCCCGCGGAATCGCCATCGTACATCATCGTGATATTCTCCGTGAATTTCTTGATCAGGCGCACCTGCTCCACGGTGAGCGAGGTCCCGCACGAAGCCACCACGTTGGTGACGCCCAGCTGGTGCATCATCACCACGTCCACGTTGCCCTCCACGAGGATGCAACGGTCCTCCCGGGCGATCTCGCTCTTCGCGAAATAGATCCCCAGCAGGTTGCGGCTCTTGATATAGATCTCGGTCTCCGGCGAATTGACGTATTTCGCGGGATTGTCCGCCTTGAGCGTGCGGCCGCTGAACGCGATCACGCGCCCGCTGACGGAGTGGATCGGGAACATCACCCGCTCGCGGAACTTGTCGGACAGCGAGCCGTCCTCGTTCTGCACCGCCAGGCCCGCCGCCAGCAGGTATTCGTCCTTGTAGCCCGCCGCCCGCGCGGCATCCACGAGGGTTGAACGGCCGGAAGGCGCCCAGCCCAGCGACCAGTGCGCGATGGTCCCGTCCTCGATGCCGCGTTCGCGGTAATAGCGATAGCCCACGGCGCGCCCTTCGCCCGATTGGAGCTGCTCGGAGAAGAACTTGCAGGCGAACTCCGACACCAGCAGCAGGCTCTCGCTACGCTGCCGCCGCGCAATCGCCTCGGGCGACTCTTCCTCCTCCACGATCTCGATATTGTATTTCCGGGCCAGGTAGCGCAGCGCTTCCACGTAGGAACAGTGCTCCTGCTCCATCACGAAGCCCACGGCCGTACCGGCCTTCCCGCAGCCGAAGCATTTGTAGATACCCTTCGAGGGCGTGACATAGAACGAGGGCGTCTTCTCATTGTGGAACGGGCAGCAGGCCACATAACTGGCCCCGCGGCGCTTCAGCGTCACATAATCACTCACCACATCCACGATCTGCGCGGTGTCCAGAATCAGATTGACGGTCTCCTGCGGTATCACGATGCGATCTCACATAGGAATTTGAGCCGGACCAGCCGGACCTCGTTCTCATAGTAGTCCGGCCCGAGGGCGTCGATGGCGGCCTGGACGTCGTCCGACGTCGCTTCCTCCTTGAAATAACGGTAGATCTCCTCGACGATTTCCTCGTCGAGGTTGTTCTCGATATAGTAGTCCAGATTCAGCTTGGTGCCGCTGGAGACGATGGCTTCAATCTCGCTGAGGAGTTCGTCCATCTCCATCCCGCGCGCCTCGGCGATGTCCTCGAGGTCCATCCGCCGGTCGATGCTCTGGATGATCGCCACCTTGGCGGCCGACTTGTTGGGCGTGGACTTCACGACGAAGTCGTCCGGGCGCTCGATCTCGTTCTCCTCGACGTATTTCTTGATCAGCTTGATGAATTCCTCGCCGAACTTGCGGGCCTTGCCCTCGCCGACGCCCTGGCAGTTCTTGAGCTCTTCGAAGGTGATCGGGTAAAGGATGGACATGTCTTCCAGGGCAGGATCGCCGAAGATGATCCAGGGCTGGAGCTTGAGGCGCTTGCCCAGGTCCTTGCGCAGGTCCTTGAGCATGGACAGCAGCATCGGGT
>Ga0310696_10000813_pt1 | contig 46476 bp, 58 predicted proteins | sample AusTroGonzalo_MG_4_FD_203885 | JGI IMG/M metagenome (GOLD analysis project Ga0310696, IMG submission 203885) | Bovine rumen microbial communities from tropical cattle in Woodstock, Queensland, Australia - Gonzalo_02 (v2) (version 2) | ecosystem: Host-associated > Mammals > Digestive system >... | reverse complement strand
CGTACACGTCTTCATAGTCATAAAGCAATCCTGCACGTATGACGTATGCGATTTCATATACAGTCAGTCGGTCGGGTGTAAGTTGCGGATAGTTCGCGTATATTCTTATTTGGAACGATGGCAAGTAAAAAGAGTATTTTTCGGCGTTCATCATTCCCAAGTTGAGCGTTTCAAAATACTCATAATGAATCTCTGTATTTTCGATATTCAAGAAAATATGTCCCGCGAGTTGCTGTTTTATAGTGCTGAAAGAAGTTAAGTATTGCGCAATTGGGTTGGTTGTTATATATACGGTATTTTCTCCTGTGACGACTGCTATTGTATTGTCGTCCACTATACGGAAACATCCGATCTTTCCAGTACCGTCTTTCTTGATTAAGTACGGTATAAGTCCGTTACCACCTTCTTCCGTCAAGTAGTTATGCGCAGCGGCATACACCGCTTGTGCGTAGTTCGCTCCTCCCCATTGCAGGACGTTATCGCCTCGCAGTCCGCTCATACCAGCTGTTACCTGTCCTTGTTGGTTAAGGAGTTTGAGCAGGCAGGTCATCAGCAGTCCGCCTTCTATTTCCGTGCTTCCCTGCCGTGCCTCGTTCTCAAAGGCTTCGGCGAGGTACTTGACGTGCGTCTGATAGGTGGTGGGTTTCTGCCCTATTTGTATTTGCAATCCGTAAATCGTCCAATAATCGAACGAATGAATTTGTTCTCCAATTTCTTCTATTACCGCTTGCAGAACAATCTCTCCGCCGTCAAAATCTACTCCATTTTCTATATCAGAGAGACGAAATGTAATATATGTCATTCCCTTGCTATAAGACAATTCGCCAACTTGCAAGTTCTGATATTCTTGTTCGGCATTATCCCATATACGCACTAAAACCAGTATTCTACCATATCCGGCGTAAGAATCCATTGATTGAATAGAAACGACATAGTGGTTGTCTTTGCTAACGGTCACACCCGTTGCAATAATGTCAAAAAAATAGGAACCTCCTTCTGTATCTTGCTTGATAGGGAAACTTATTGACTTGCCGCCGGTGTACAGATTTTCGCCGCCTATCTGATAGTCAAGAGGGTTGTTCCCGTTCTCGTCTTGAAAGGATTTGAACTTGATGTTTCCGATTATCTCCGCGCCGTTCACGGCTATTATTCTTGGCGGGTCGGAAGCGAAGTCAATGATGAGCGAGCGGGTGGGGTCTTGTATCTGTTCTGTGGTTATTGTCCCTCCGGCTATCTGTGTGTAGCCGTTGGTGCGGTTGAACACGCGGTAGGAGGTCATCACGTTGTTATCTTGATATTCGCTGCTCAACACGCCGAGAAGCATATACGCCGTGTCCTCCTCTCCGTCATAAGGCGTTTCCGTCAGGACGAAACTGGATGCTGTCAGATAGGGGTTGTCGCCGTAGCACTCGGCATAGAGATAATACGCTTTTGTCGGGTCGTATGTGGGATTAAGCGTAATAGGCACATAAGACGGCAGTTCCCACCTTCCTTGATTGTCATAGTCAATGTAAGGTTTCTGCGTGTGTTGCAGCCATCCCCCGCTGGGGTATCCGATTCGCAGTGTGAGCGTATGTTTGTAACCGTCCGTGCCTGCGTTTTCGCTGTGAACGAGGTCTATAGCGAAAGTGAAGGCGAACTGGTACCTTGCGACCCCGACAAGCATCATGGCATCGGCGAGAGACTGGAGCATCTGCCTGAGTTCGTCGGCATCGTGCCATCCTCGTGTGGAGAGGTTGATGTTCCGTTGTTCAAGTCCGCGTATGTCGCTCGTGCGGTCGGCAATGGTGTTTTCAAGTGACTCTATCGCGCCCTGCACCCTGCCGCTTGCGAGAGTGAAATCCGCCGTGTACGGCATGGGGAGAGGGTAGGAGAGGGCAATGACGCGGCTGGTGAGCGATGGCGAGTTGTTGTAGTCAATCTGTTCGCCCTGCTGCGTGTTGAGAATGATTATATTGCCGAACAGTTCGGAATAGATGTCGTGCCGTTGTCCGATGTATATCTTTCCCACGTTGTTTTGCAGGTATTCTGGGAAAGTCTTGCATTTGATGTCGGGTCTGGAGTCCTGATACTCGACAAGTCTGTTGTATGCGGCTTGTGCGAGAGCCTGCCTTGCGAGTGCGGTGTATCCTTCGGGCATATCCATACCGAAGATGGCGAACAGGTCGCCTGTTACGGGTATGAAATTGCCCTGCGGGAGCGTGAGCGAATCATCATCACCAGCGTCTGGCTGTATCTGTAGTTCAAGATGCCAGATGCCGTCACTGTCCATGTGCCCCTTGCGTGCTACTGCGAACTCCCGACCGTTGAGGAATCCGCTCTCGAATATGATTGTGAGGTCGTCCGTGTTCTCCTTGTTGGTAATCGGGAAAATGACCATTGACGTGTCGCCTTCTATGCCTTGCGTGGCTTCCTCGTCTGTGTAGGTCTCGTACTCGTCGTTCTCGTCTTTGAGCGGTTTGCCTTCGGCATCCAGTTTGACGGCGTGCGCCTTTATCGTGTATATGCCGGACGAATCAACGGAAACATCGTATATGCAGAAATGCCCCTGCGGGTATATGTCATCGAAATTCTCTGTCTGTTCTATTGCGGTTGTGACGTTTGGGTTGGTGACTGCTCCGAAGGCGTTGGTTTGCAGGCTTACGTCATTATCGTCTTTGTCTTTGACGTTGTATGTGTGATTTGGTGTGAGTCGCAGTCTCTTTCCGTAAGACACATACACGTCCTTATCATCAAGTTCGTCCATCGCCTGTTTGCGTGTCATGTTCCTGTCCGAGCCGAGCGGCAGTAAGTACTGCGGGATATTGCTCCATTCGTTGGCGTATTCGCAATCAGTGAGTCCGTTGGAAGCGTATGGCTTGAGGCTGTCGTTAGTGCGTGATATGTAGTCTGACAGTTTGAACGGGTTTACGGACGTATCCTCGCATTTGGAGAGGTGGAGCGTGAGGATTCGTTCATCGACAGACAGCCACCATTCCGTGTCGAAGTCGTCTGCTATCTGCGTGAGTGCGGATGCTATGTCCGAACCTTCAAAGGAGAAGGTCTTCAGCGGCGTGTTCTGTTTGATGTCGGTGGTGCTGTACGTGCAGTCTTCGAGTATTTGCGCATAGACTGTTTTTTGATTGTTTGGTTTGTACACGCGATTTGCCGCTCCCTGTATGGCTCGCACGACTATCTGCGCCATGTCCCGTATGTCGGCGTTGATGTCAAAATCGGGTTCGGGTTCAACGTCCCTGTACCCTGTCAGGCTTTCCGCGTCAGGTATGGTGTAGTATCGCAGCAGCGTGTGCTTTGACAGCATGTTCGCGACACTGCTGAACTTGAGGTTGTACTCATAGGAGTTGCCTTTCGGGGTCGGTCTGTACCTTTCCTTGAGGAAAAAGAACTGGTCGTCATAGACGATGAACGAGAACGCCTCAAACTGTATTCTGTCATTGAGACTGAAAGCGAGTTTGACGTAATCCTCCCCCATCAGCGTGGCGTTGCGTTCGCAGAGGTCTGTGACTGGAAATGTCTTTTGCGGGCAGTCCTGCCGTTCTATGGGCGTGCCGAGCGGGTCGAAGATGCGTATTTCGGCTCTGGTGTCTGTAAGTGGTGCGCTTAATACTGGTGTCATAATCAGGAGGCGTTTTCTGCGGAGGGTGTGTTTTCTGTGTTTCTGTAACCGAGTGTGCGGTTTGACGGGTTCGGCTCGATGAAGTTGAATGTTATTACGGCTTTCCCTGTCGGGAACCACGGTTGCAGTTTCTTAGTGCCGTTGTAGATGAGCCGCAGGCACAGCGGCAGGTATGACGGTCCTACATATTGCGCTACCCTGTTTATCGGTGTCATTTGTTCACCCATGTCGGCGTCGCGAATATATGAACCTAATTCCTTGTCGTATTGGTAGAGCGTGAGCGTATTGATGCCTGTATATAGACCGCTTCCGTCTTTCTCTCCGTTAATGAGCAGGCTCTCAATTTTTGTGACCTGCCTGTACAGGTCGCGCATAGATGGCGCGTATAGGAAGAAAGAAAGCGACATGTCTTGCTTGTCAATCCTTCTGCCCGACGGTTGCGTGAGAGCCATAATGCCGTGCATATAGGCGTTCTCGTTGGTGACGAGTTTCTTCAACGGAGGTGGTTTGAGTATGGTGGCTATTGTGCCTTCGAGTGGGACAAGTCCGTAGGCGGATATGTCTATTCCGTTGAGGGCGATGTTCGGGTGTGCTTCGCTAATCATAGTCTGTGTATTTTGACGGTTGCGGGTTTGTTGCAAGTTATTATCTCGGCGTGTTGCGTTCCTTTCTCGCGGACGGTGCAGTGCGCCGTGTTGAACAGCAGCAGGCTTGCGGTGCTGTCGTCCTGCAATGTGAGGTTGCAGAGGCGTGGCAGGGTGTATGTTATGTGCAGGTTGGATGTTCCGAGCAGGATGAGTGAGCGCTCATCCGGGTCTTTGAGCGAGAGTATCTGGTCAAGAAATACCCCGCACTCGTTGAGGAGCTGCGTTTCGTCTTTGAACCATTGCCTTGCCCACTCTGCGGATGGTATGGCTTTGTAGCGCAGGAACGTGGCGAACTTGTGGAGCAGCCGTATGAACTGTACGGGTGTCTGCGAGGCTTGTATGTCTTCGGTGCTTTCGTTGCAAAGGATGTCCTTGTAGGTCGCGAGGAAGTCGGCTTTGCAAATCAGGAACTGCTCTGTTGTCATAGTTTGTTGGTGTTTTGCTCAATGTTCTTGAGGCGGTTGGTGTTGATTACGATTAGGTCTGTGTTCTCGCGTATGGCTTTGATGATTTCCATTTTCTCATCTGCGGCTATCTGTGCGTTGATGGCGTAGAGTTCAATGTTTTGCAGGGCGAGAGTTGAGCGGTCGGAGTTGGCTTGCATGAGTGCGAGCGTGTCAATCATGGCAGCCGTGGCGGCGACCACGTTGGCACCCTCCATTTGCAGGGCTGTGAAGCGCGCGTTGAGTTCGTCCGCCGTGTCCTGCGACATGGACTGCAAGCCGCCTTTGTCTGCGGTGACTGACGCATCGGTAAGGAGTCCCCGCTGTTCCATTGCCTGCCGCACTTGTTCGGTGTATGCGATAGCATCCTGTGATTTGGAATCAATCTCTGCTATGGCACGGTCAATCTCGGCCTGCGTCAGTTCGCCGTCGTGCGCGAGTTGCCCGATTCGCTCGAATGTTTCGGAGAACATGTCCGTAAGAACGGTTGTCGCGAGTTTGCGCATCATGTCTCGCTGGAGGTTATCGAGCATATTGTCCCACACGTCCTGCATGTCGCGCGTCCCGTCCTCCCATGCCTCCATCATCTCGTCCACGAGGTTTTCGGCGAAAGACTTGACATCTGTGGTGAGGAGTTCCTGCGCGAGTTCGTCATACATCTCCTTTTGCGCGTCCTCGAACTCGTGCAACTGGTCGCGCAGTTCCTGCGTCTGTTCGGCTGCATCTTTCACTTTGTCGCTGTCATCGCTGTGCAACCGTCTTTGGTATTCTTCCAGTTCGATGGCTTTTTGGAGAGCGTCCTGCTGTTCGGCTATGATGTTGTTGTAGTCTTTGGCTGCGACAGCCATTTTCTTGTAGTAGGCAGTTCCTTTGCTGTTCTTGTACTCGCGCTCAAGGTCTTGGTGCTTCTGTTTGAGTTGTTCTATTCTTTCTTTCATTTCGTCAATGCCTTTTTGCATTTTTGCGGTGACGGTGAATTGAGAGAAGAATTTTACGGTAGCCGTTACGACTTGAACGATAGCGGAAACCGCCATTAGGATGGCGGAGGCTTTTTCAGCTGCGGAGGCGGTGTCGGAGATGGCGATGCTTGCCGCTTGCGAGACTGATTGTATGGATTGTATGGATTGTTGCCCTATGCTTGCTATGTCCATTATTCCTTGCAGTGCTTTTTTGCCGTTTTCGGACAATGCTCCGCCGAGTGTGTCTGCTACTGATTGTGCTGTGGATTTGAGCGCGCCGAAAGACTCGTTGGTTGCGTTAAGGTCTTTTTGGAATTGTATCTCTCGTTTTTCTTTTTCCGTGAGTGCGTTATTTTCAGCGTCGAGTGCAGACTGTTCGGCTTGCCTGCGTCCTTTTTGCAGGATGGTGAGTTGCTGTTCCGCCTGTTGTCGTTTGGCGGTGTTTTGCGATTGGCGCGCTTCTATGTCGGCTATTTTCTGCACTATGGTAGCGCGCTCTTTTAGCAGGTCGTTTTTGTCCTGCTCCGTAAGTCCTTCGGCGGCAAGTCGCATATCAATTGTGGCGAGGTCGGATTTTGTGGAAGTGAATGCGTTTTGATTGTTTTTCTCTTCAGTTTTGTAGTTCTCAATGTCTTTTTCGAGATTGGCGATGTCGTTATCAAGGATAGCGAGGAACTTGGCATATTCGGCTTTTATCTGTTCGTATGTTTGTCCGGCTATGGACTGCGCAAAGGAGGTCATCCGGGAAGCAAGGTTCTTCTCGTCCTCGGTGATGTTTTTTTCCGCTTGCTTTTTGCGCTGTTGGTAGATGTCGTTCTCTTTATCTTTCTCTGCTTTGGACGCTCCGCTGTCGTTCAGCTCTTTCATCTTTTGTGCGTGTTCCTGCTCTATGCGCTCAATGTCCGAGTAGTACTGCTCCAGACGGGACAGTTGGGCGGAGAAGTCCTCCTGCACGCGGGCGATGTCCGTCTGCCGCTGTTGCAGACGGAGAAGTTCGGCATACCGCTCGTTGATGTCCGCCAACTGGTTGGCAGTCTCCATGTCTATGCCTAACGCTGTGGCGATGTCAGTGCCGTTCTTCAGCGCGTCCCGGTATTTGAGCAACTGCTCACGGTATCCGCCCAACTTGGCAAGCAACTCGCTATCTCTCGCGTCCTCGTTGGACTGGACGGCTTTTCTGTCCTCCAACTCACGGACTTTCTGACGGGCCGCAATCTGCCCGTCTACTGTGAGGGCGTTGGCGAGTTCGTTCTTCGCCTGCTCCAACCGGATGTCCAGTTCAAGGTGCATCTTCTCTTTCTCCTTGTCCGCTTTCCATTCCGCCCACTGCTTGTCAAGATTTTCAATGTCAAGATTATACTTTTGCGTAGCAATATCTATTTTCTGAGAGAGTGTGCCGGAACCGCGACCATTGTGGGTGCGCTTGTATTCTGCTTCTTCTTCACGCAATTCTTTTATCTGTTGGTCAAATTCAGCCTTACGTTTTTTGCGTTCATCCTTTATCTCGGCATTCTTAATCTTAATGGCTTCGTTCGATAAGGCTTGTATGTTCTTCGCTTGCTCCTCCGCCATCTTCTTTGAATCTACCCACTGCTTACCTGTCATTAACGCATAGGTATCAGTAAAGCCCTTGAGGGCTGTTTTAGCCTTCTCTAAATCTTTCTGCTCAATAGTACCAGCCGCAAATTGTTTTTCCAGTTTTGCGACAACTTTTTCTTGCTCATCTATCTCTTTTATAATATCTTGTAAAGTGCTTCCTTGATATACTTTGTTCCCCTCATTTATATCATAGTTTACTTTTTTCAATGCATTCCTATATGTTATCAATACATTTGTTGCTCTGCTATATGTTACGAGACTTCTGGCTAATGTATTATTTTGTTCGTCAGTACGATATCTGAGCTGCCCTAATGTATTTGCAGTTTCCTCTGCTTCCTTCCGCTCCTTTTCCCATATACTAATAGCGTTTTCTATTTCAGATTTCAATCCCTCATTATTTAACACTTCTCCCCATCCTACTAACTTGAAATTGACATACGAACTATCCGCTTCTTTCAGATCCGCCATCTCTAACAATGGAGACAATTCCTGAAGGAGGTCACCTAATGACATACCTATCAGTTCTTTTTGATAATTCGCTTCGTTTTTTAACCTTTTGGCTACTTTGTTATTCGCTTTTGTTTGTTCGTCGCCTACTATTTTGAGTTTGCCTAATTGCGACTCTTTTGCTGCCTTCTCTTTTTCTAATTTATCGTATTCCGCAAGGACTTTTTTAATTTCTTCTACGTTCATTAAGGCTATCTTTTCTTCTGAATACCCCTCAAAGGCAGGCAATTCCTTTAGTTTTAGCCTTGCTATATATAGAGCCTCGGTACTCGCTGTTTCGTCTTGCAAAGTTCTTATTTGTTCTCCGGCAAGCCTCTGCTCTTCTTGCAAAGCACGAATGCGTTCATCATAGGTGTCATTCAGTTTTTCCACTTCCGTCCTGTCATCGCTCAAAGCTTTTGTTAGTCCGTATATGGCAGTTGCCGCCATTAAGATGGCAGTAGCCGCAAGAATGTACGGGTTCTGCATAGCCGTTATATTGAATGCTTGCTGTACGGCTTTCAACAACCCGACTTGAGTGCGCATAGCCTTGATTGCCTCTACCGCCTCCATCAACACCTTGGCGGAATTAAGTGCATTGGTTGCTACCAACACCGCCTTGTACTCCCCATAGACGGCAACAAGAGTAAGCAGCACTTTGCCTATCTTTTCATAATTATCTATCAGCGTCCCCGCCAAATCGATACCGCTCTTGAACACATCCTGCAACTTAACTCCGAGTTCGTTCAACATATTGGCGAAGTTGTCCTCCAACTGCCCCCACGATGCAGACAGGTTATCCATCTGCGACATCATCAACCCGCCGAAACGCTCCCCGTCACTCGTTACGTGATTAAGCACTTTTTGGAGTTGTTCAAAAGATACGGAATTGCCATTAACCGTTTCTCCCAACTTTTTCAGTTCGTCTTTGAGTACAATGCCAGACCTCGCCCAAGATTCAAGTCCGTGTGAATCCACACTGCCTGTACTCTTTGCCTTGTTGAACAGTGAAATATATTGTTCGAGCGGCTGCTTTGTTCCGCTCGCTATGTTGGATAACTTGTCTATGGTCGGGATAAGTTCCTCAGTGGCTGTACCGTATGCCATCAACTGCGTACTGGCTTCCGTCAGGTCAGTGAACTCAAACATATTCCAATAGGCATAGTCCTGCAATTCTTTGGTGAACTTTGCGGCTTTTTCTTCAGAACCGAGAAACACTCGCATGGTGCTTTCAAGGTCTTGCATATTGGAACGGACATTATATATTTTCTTTGCGAATGACGCCAAACCTGCCGTCCCAAACGATATTCCTGCCAACGCAGCAAAATTGTTCAGTTTCCCTGCCAACTGGTCTATGCTCACACCGCTTTCTTCGGCGGTCTGTTGTAACTTACCAAAAGAAGCCCTCGACTGTGCAAGGGCAGATATGAGTTGTCCGTTATTACAAGATAATGCGAAGTTTGCGCCTGCCATAGTCTAAAAATGTACTTTTGTTAAGGTTGTGAGTGTTCAATGTTCTAAATTTGCCGCGAGAACGCTTTTTGGAATGTACTTTTGTTAAGATTTTGCCATCTCTGCCTCCCGCGTGCGTATGCGTGCGCGCTGAGCAGTGAACTTTGTGAACTTTTTCTTTTGCTGTTTTGTCTATGTCCCTGCAAGAAAGCGTTCTACGAGTGCTTGGTTCTTGGGGTCGTCCGCGCGTATGACGTTTCCTTTTGGTCTGATGTGTGCTTTTTTGCGCTCTTCTTCGGTCAGATAGACGGATTGTATGCTGTCAGCAAGCATCATGTTCAGGTTGAGCGCGCTTATTCCCCACAGGATATACCCGAGTTCCCAGCCGTACCGTTCGGCGGCATAGTCGAGCAGAGAACCGTAGAGAGAGTTGCCTCCGAATGTAAGGCTACTGCTGTCGTTCTCCTTTATGCGGTGAATCTTCTGCCTTTGCTCACGTTCTTTGTCGAGTCCGATGTGCTTTGTGAGTTTGTCCTGCCATCCGTGCCAGTCCATTATTGCGAGCAGTACGGTTGAGAGTTCGGCTGCGTCAAGTGGCGCAAAGTCTTTGAGCCGTTGCTGCACTTTCTCCTCGTGTATGGCATCGGAGCGGCGTTGGAACGAGTGAATGGCAATTATGCGGCGGACTACCTCTTTCTGTTCGGTGCATAGGCGCAGCATCTCGTACTGCTGGTTGATGGCGAGCAACTGATTGTCAAAATGCAGTTCTTTGAGCAGGTCAGCGGCGAGCATTGATGTCCCGAGTGAGGGCGGGTAGATATAGTAGTACCGGCCTTCAAGCGTGAAGGTGACAGGCTTCTCCAGTATGGCATCGGTCATCAGCCGTGCGGTGTCCTCCTGCGGTATGTTTTTGTTCTCTGCCATTTAGCCGAAATAGTCGGTTATAATCTGTCGGAACTGGTCAAAGTTGCGGCATACCGCGCACATATTCCCCTCACGGACAAGTTTCTTCATCATTTCACTTTGGTTGTCGCTGACTCTGCCTTGTTTGCCGTTTTTCATTTCGATATATAGAGCGTGCCAGCCTTTGCGTGCAATCGGTATAACGAGGTCGGGAACACCGCTCACCAGCCCCTCCGATACGAGTTTCCTGCCCTGCTTGTAGCCGCACCACGCGCCGTTAGGGACTGCGTAGATGATGCCGAGAGGGTAGGCGAGGCGGAACCAGTTCACGCAAGCGGTCTGCAAGGAGTGTTCTGACGGTGCAGCCTTTCCTCCGTTCCGTTTGTCCCACAACTTATGCAGCTCATCAATGCTCATAGTTAGGTTTCTTTTTGCAAAAATACGGCGTTTCGGGGTGCTTTATGCGCGTGCGTGGGTATCGGTTTTTCTCTTGTTGTCTTATGTGAAACAAACGCGGCTGAAAGGCGGGAATAATAGGTATGGATACCGTATTTTTGCATACACAAATCACGAGAGTCAGTTAGGAAGAAGAATTGCTAAAATGTTACAACTATGGCAAGGACAAGACAGTCTTACACGGTGAATAACATCGGCTATCAGTCGGCAACTTCCGGGCGCACGGGACAGACGGCAAGCGGTCGTTTCAGCGGTGCGCGGAGAGGTCAGACGCGAGTAGATGACAGTGGCAACAAGTCCGGCTCCTACAGCGGTCGGATGATTACCCGTAACCAGCAACTCCGTGACATCCGTATAGGTCTCGGATTATCTGGCGGCTAAAACCGCAAGAAGGGTGTGCGGGGTGTGGCAAAACGCATCCCGTGCGCCTTTTTCTTTTGAACCAAAGGAAGATGAACAAATACGAAACAGCGCAAGACACGATAGCATACGTGCGCAGTCAGACCGACACGGTGATACTGTTCAACTCGCTCGGAAAAGACTCGCTCGTAACGCTTGACCTGATAGCACCGCATTTCAAAAAGGTGGTGTGCGTGTTTATGTATTTCGTTCCCGACCTTGACCACATCAACCGTTTCATCAATCAAGTGTTGTGCCGCTACGACAACATCGAACTGATACAACTGCCGCATTGGAACTTGTCGTATATCCGCAAGGGCGGTATGTATTGCGAGGCTAATCCCAAGCAGAGGGGGCTTAAACTCCGTGACGTGGTGGATGCCGTGCGCAAGCGGTACGGACTGGAGTACGTTTTTCTCGGAATGAAGAAAGCGGACGGGATGAACCGCCGTTTGATGTTGAACACTTACGCGGACAACCACTATGTGAACGCGGGAATGTGTTACCCGCTTGCCACTTGGACGCAGAAAGAGGTGTTGGCTTATATGCAGATGCACCGTCTTCCTGAACCTATACAATACGGAAAGAACGCGAGCAACGGTGTGGGCTTCAACCTCGACTGCTACTTATGGATGGAGCGGAACGCGCCGCAGGACTTGGAGAAGATGTATCAAGCCTTTCCGCAGTCGCGGCGCATACTATACGAATACCATTATAACAATCAGTAAAGATGTCAGACCTGTCAAAGTACATACGCTCTGAATCGGTGGTACTGAACCGCAGCGAGATACGGTTTGCAGACTACAACCCGCGCACCATATCGGACGAGGCACTCAAAACGCTCAAACGCGGAATACGCAAGTACGGTATGGTGGGCGGCATAGTGGTGAACCGCCAGACGGGGAACACGCTTGTGCAGGGACACCAACGCCTCACGGTGATGGACGACCTGCAAAAGTACGACCCCGCCGACCCTGCTACGGACTACACTATCCGTTGCGACCTTATTGACATTGACGAGAAAGCGGAGAAAGAACTGGTCATCCTGCTCAACAATCCCAACGCGCAAGGGCAATGGGACTATGAGCAGTTGAGGACACTCATTCCAGAAATCGACTACAGGGACGCAGGGCTTACCGATGCCGACTTGTCAATGATTGGTGTTGATTTCCTTATGCCGTCTGTCAGCCAGCAACAGGCGGAAGCGGAGATTACACAGATGCTTATGCCGGATATGGTGCAGCCAGCCGCGCCACAGACGGAAAGCGAACCACAACCGTGTTTTGAGGACAAAGTGCAGCACATGAAGGATGTCAAGGCGCAAGTGCAGCAGCAGGCGATGCAGCGTGCTGCGGACAACTCCGCCTACGTGATGCTGTCGTTTGACAACTGGACTAACCTGCAAGACTTCCTTGCGGCTCTTGACCTTGAACCCAACACACAAATCATCAAAGGCGAGGAACTTGCCACAATGCTCTTCGCGCCGGATGAGGAGGAATAAATCTAATTGTCTAACCGTACCCGCACTATACGGATAGTTATAGGATAGTACAGGGATAAAATAGGAGGAAACAACAATGCCAACAAGAAATTCAGCAAACTCCCGTATGGGGGGGCGTAGAAAATCTATATATGATATAGCCGTACAACGACGGGGTATCCTCAATGCTTTGGATAGGCGGGACGCTCAAACGACAGCCGATCTTAATAACGGAAAAATAAACTGGCAACAATGGCAGAAGCGCATCGAAGAATCGGAAAAAAGAAGAAACCAAGTCGAAAGGGCATCCCGGCGATATGGAAAAAATATCGTAAAATCGAGAGGGGTAAGTATGGCATACGTAAACAGTAATGCTGGGCAAAGCGAGAACTATGTGCCGGTTCCTCAAAGCGTCTATATGGGTCTCGCAAACGGATAGGAGGAAGCGGTTATGCCGAGAAGAAAATCATTATTGGGTATAGAGGCGCAACGTGTCCGTCTGCAAAACGAGTTAAGCCGTCAGTACAGAACGGCTCAAAACCGCTATTTCAGTAACGGTGGTAGCGCGGAAAACAGAGCGCGGATGGATACATTAGAAAACAGAGCGGCATCCATATTACGAAAAAGACAAGAGAAACCCCCTATTCGGAAGCAAAGAACCTTTCCCTGTCGGTAGAGTAGAACGAAGAATGGAGCAGTTCGCGCAAACCAACGGCATAGAACTCGCATCTTCGTCTTTGTATATGTCGGAAGACCAACTATTGCACTCCATAAGAACAACGAAGAAACAGGCAGGCAAAGTTGTTTCCGATAAAGATATAGCCAACTTTCCTGCAAACCGCTATAAAATGAACCTTTATTGGGATAACATAAAAGGCACTTTTTTATATCAACACGGACTGAATGCCTTTACTGTCCACCCCAACAAAGAAATAGAATATGGAGACGGGAAAACAAGGCATGTAATTATGATAACGGCGACAAGAATGAGAGGAGTACCTAATTACGCCCCCAAGAGATATATAAAAATAAAATAAGAACCTTTATTTGGCGGTAGGACTCGAACCCACTCATCTTCCCTTTCGGGAGCCTCCGTTCCACATCATGGCTCTACCAAACAAAGATTTCTTATTTCTGCCTGCAAAGATACTACAAATAATCCACCCCACCAAATAAAAGCGCAAAAATCTTACATTTTATGCCAAAAGTCAGTTCAAAAGCCACAAATAACCACCCGCAACCACAGACACCACCGCCCGCGTGGAAAGGTATGTCGATAGGCAGACCGCCCAAGCATGACTACAACGGCGATGACTTCTATGATGAGGTGTTCTTCCTCGCCTTCAACGGCGCGACCGATGCCGAGATAGCATCCGCAATGGGGCTGTCAGACAACACATTCAACCAAATGAAAAGTGGCGACTATGAACATTGGCAAGATGAAAAAGGAAAAGCACACACAGAGCGATTAGTCAAAGTGTTAGCGCGAGCGCGTAGGCGAATAGTGCAGGCTATCAGGGGAAAGTACCTGCAAGCGGCGTTAGGCGGGCAGGAGGTGGAGAATGTAACGACCACCACACGGCACTTGAAGATTGACGGGCAGGTAACGGATGATGAGGAGGTGCAGGTAACGCGCACGAAAACCAAGACGCTGCCCAATATGCAGGCTCTGGCTACTCTCCTCTACCACCACGACCCCGAATGGCGCAAGGTGCAGCGGGGACTGGATGAGGAAAGCAGCGATATACCGCAGGAGATAGAGAGCGGCGTGGATATTTGCAAGTGGATAGAGCAAGAGGTGGCGACTAACGCAAAATCTTAACAAAAGTACATTTTGAAAAGCGTTTTTGCGGGGATTTTTGAGCCTTTGACAAGGATAGTCTTAACAAAAGTAAATTTTGAATGATAATCAACCACCCCATATATCACCCTCTGTACACTGACAAGGAGCATTTTATCATCCTTATCACAGGCGGGCGTGCAAGCGGAAAATCGTATGCCACTTCCGCCTTTATTGAGCGGTTGACCTTTGAACTGAACAAGGTCATAGATGACAGCGGGGAGGTGCAGAAACTGGTGCATAACATACTCTACGCACGCTATACGATGACTTCCGCCGCAATGTCGGTCATACCTGAGTTTATGGAGAAGGTGGAGATGGACGGAACGACCAAGTATTTCCACTCGACCAAAGCTGACGTGATAAACCGCATGACGGGCAGCAAGATTATGTTCCGTGGCATCAAGACGAGCAGCGGCAACCAGACCGCCAAACTCAAATCCATACACGGCATAACGACCTTTGTGTGTGACGAGGCGGAGGAATGGACGAGCGAGCAGGAGTTTGACACTATAATGCTATCAATCCGGCAGAAGGGCATACAGAACCGCATCATCATAATAATGAACCCTACCGACAGCAACCATTTCATATATAAGAAATACATAGAGCAGTCGTATAAGGAGGTTATGTATGACGGTGTGCCGGTGCAGATAAGCACGCACCCGAATGTGCTGCATATCCACACATCGTATCTTGACAACCGGGAGAACCTTTCCGAGCAGTTTCTGAAAGAAGCCGAGCGCGTGAAAGCGGAGAACCCCGAAAAGTACGCTCACGTGTTCATGGGCAGATGGTCAGATGTAAAAGAGGGTGCGATATTCAAGAACATTGGCATTGTGGACGAGTTCCCCGAACAATGCAAGCACGTGGCAAGAGGATTGGACTTCGGCTTTACGCACGACCCTTCGGCAGGTGTCAAGTGTGGCGTATGGGGTAATGACCTGTATGTGGATGAGCAGTTCTATCAGACGGGTATGCTCATTTCCGACCTTGCGAGAGAGTTGCGAAAAGAGAAAACGCCTATCTATTCAGAGAGTGCCGACCCGCGACTCGTGCAGGAGTTAGCCAACGCGGGTTTGATTATCTACCCGATAGACAAAAGCAAGGTCTCTATCGTGGCGGGAATAGAGCGGCTGAAAGAGTTTGACCATATCTATTTCACCAAACGCTCATACAATCTGCAATTAGAGGGCAGAAACTACACATGGGCAAAAGACAAGGACGGAAACTACATCAATGAGCCAATAGACGCTTACAACCACGGATGGGACGCTATACGCTATTGGTGTTTGGGCAGGATACTCGGACATATCCTCAAACCCAAGACAAGACCCGATTACGATATAACGATATACTGAACGATATGAAACAGTCAATAGTAACCTACATCCAGCAGTTCTTCCGCAATATGCTGCTCAATGCGACAGGCGCGGAACGGTCGCTGTACGAATACATTGAGGACGGGGATATAAACCACGCACTTAACCTGCTCACTTCGCACTCTGACGATGTGGACAACGCTCTCAAAGAGTATTACCCGCAGAAGCACGATGTGATGACACGACCGAACAAGCGCACTCCCAAAGGCGTTTATCAGTCGGTCAAGATACCGCGTGCAAGGCAGCGTTACATCAACGAGATAGAACTGTTCTTCCTGCTCGCCAACAATATACGTTGGAAGAAGACGGCGGGCGAGGATGACGCTTTCCGTCTCTTCACGGACTATCTTGCAGAAACACGCTTTGACAGCAACATGCGCAAGATAAAACGTCTTGCCGGAGCGGAAACGGAGTGCGCCAAACTCTACCGCCTCTACAGGGACGATGACAACAAGCCGCAATGCGACACAGTTGTCCTCTCCCGCTCGCTCGGCTATGACCTGCGCGTGCTGAAAGACCAGTACGGACATCTTGTCGCTTTCTGCTACGGGTACAAGTTGCGCGGAGCGGACGGAAAGGCTGTGCAGCACTGGGACTTCCTCACGCCGAAAATGACATACCAATGCAAGAAAGAGGTTGTAGGATGGGAAGTGGAGGAGTTCCCGAACCCTACAGGCAAAATCAATCTCATCTACTACCAGCAGCCGAAAGCGTGGGACGGTGTTGAGCCGCGTCTGAAAAGAGAGGAGGAACTGGACTGCAAGATAGGCGACACCAACAACTATTTCGCCGACCCCATAGCACTCGCGACAGCCGATGTTATAGAGAGCATGTTCGAGCCTTCCACCCCCGCCAAACTGCTTCAAGCCACCGGTCCGAACAGCCGTTATGAGATTATCAATCCGCCGCAGGCAAGCGAACTGCGCACGGCGGAGAAGAAGGACTTGGAGAACAGCATTCTCTTTGACACCTTCACTCCCAATTTCGATTTTGAAACGCTGCGCGGATTAGGCACATTGAGCGGAACGGCAATCAAGAACGCTATGGCATTGGGCTATATCAAGCGGGCGCGGAATATGGAGATATACGGCGAACTGATTGACCGCGAGAAGAACGTCATCATCGCTGTTCTGCGTTTCCTGCACCCAGAAATGTCCGCCAAACTCGCGGAGCTGCAAGTGTCGTTTGAGTTCGCAGAGCCATTCGTAGAGGACGAGAAAGCAAACTGGCAGGCACTAACCAGTCTGTACGCTGGCGGTCTTATTTCTTTGGAGGAGGCGGTGCGCAGGCTTGCACTCACGGACGATGCGCAGACAGAGATTGACCTTATCCGTATGCAACAGATTGAGAAGACGCTCGCCGAGCAGGAAGCGGCTGCGGAGAAAGCACAGGAGAGCGAAGAAACAACGGAAGAAAAAGAGGAGTCGGAAGAATGAAACAACTGCATTGCGCCATCAAGAGAGAGTACCTTGATTTGATTAAGGCGGGAACGAAGAATACCGAGTTTAGGGACATGTCCGGCTATTGGGTGCGGAAACTGTGCAATATACCAGAGGGGGTTTCTCCCGATGATTACCGTTCTGACATCATCAGCGGAAAGAGAGAGCCGGAGTTCAAAGACTATACGCACATAGTTTTTCACTGCGAGCAGGACGTTTACACGCTGCCCATACTTGGCATACGCACATACAAAGGGCATAAACTCTTTGCCATCGCGCTTGATAACAAGAAAGACAAATAACCCTCCTTACCTGTCTGTTTATGAACTTATTATAATGATAGTGGTATGCTGTTTCGCGTACCGCTATTTTTGCTTTAGCAAAGTGCTAAATTAAAACAACTTATAAAGAAAATAAACAAAATGTTTAATTTTTATTTTGTACATATAAAATAAATACATTACCTTTGCAGCGTGAAATTAAAAAATATACAAAATAACAGTATCAAAAAAAACAATGTTTCACAATTAAAAACACAATGTATTATGAAACTGCAAGATTAACCACCTCACCACCGCTTTGCTTGCACACGGACGGTGGGATTAAAAAAAACTATAATTATGAAAGCATATTATAAAGGATTCAACAAAGACCTCACTTGCCGAGAAGGTATGAGGCAGCGAATTAACCTCAAAGGTCAAAGGTTTGGGAGGCTAACGGTTATTACTTATGACCACTCAGACAATAAGGGTAACGCATTATGGCGTTGCCAATGCGATTGTGGAACTGAAATAATTACGAAATCAATTTTACTCCGTATGGGTAAGACTCGTAGTTGTGGGTGTTTACAAAAAGAAATGGCAAGAAAAAAACTGTTGATACACAATGGTCGTATATCCAACCCCAGACTCTATAGAATATGGCAGAATATGCACACAAGATGTTATAATGTAAAAAGTCCAAACTATCAATGGTATGGAGAAAGGGGTATTAAGATTGATGAAATTTGGTTAAATGATTTTTCTGCCTTCAGGGATTGGAGTATACACAATGGTTATTTGGATAATTTAACCATTGATAGAATTGATACAAATGGAAATTATACGCCATCGAATTGCAGATGGATAACAATGAAACAACAATGTAATAATAGGAGAAAAAGAAATGAAAACAAAATTAAAAGCCTATAAGGGATTTGATGAAAATTTGTGTTGCCGAGGTTTTCAATATGAAGAGGGCAAGACGTTTGAAACAGACAAGGCAGAACTTTGCGAGACAGGATTTCACGCATGTGAGAACCCGCTGGACTGCTTCGGATACTATGACCCCGCAAATTCCGTATTTCACGAGGTCGAACTGGAAGGAGTTTCGGACAAACGCGATAGCGACAGCAAGGTTGTCGCAAAGAAAATAACTATCGGCGCGAAGATAGACCTGTTCGGTATGGTGCAGGCTGAAGTTGAGTATATCAAATCAAAAGTGGATTGGGATAACGCCAAAGAATCCAACACGGGCTACCAATCAGCCGCCACCAACACGGGCTACAGTTCAGCCGCCACCAACACGGGCTACAGTTCAGCCGCCACCAACACGGGCTACCGTTCAGCCGCCACCAACACGGGCGACTATTCAGCCGCCACCAACACGGGCGACTATTCAGCCGCCACCAACACGGGCGACCAATCAGCCGCCACCAACACGGGCGACTATTCAGCCGCCACCAACACGGGCAACTATTCAGCCGCCACCAACACGGGCGACCAATCAGCCGCCACCAACACGGGCTACCGTTCAGCCGCCACCAACACGGGCTACCGTTCAGCCGCCACCAACACGGGCGACTATTCAGCCGCCACCAACACGGGCAACTATTCAGCCGCCACCAACACGGGCTACAGTTCAGCCGCCACCAACACGGGCAACTATTCAGCCGCCACCAACACGGGCTACCGTTCAGCCGCCGAAGTAAGCGGCAAAGATAGCATCGCAATCGTAACAGGCAAGGACAGCAAGGCACGCGGCGCATTGGGGTGCTGGTTAGTCCTGACAGAGCGCGACAGAAATTGGCAGATTAAAGAGGTTCGCGCAGTCAAGGTGGACGGTGAGATAATCAAGCCAGACACGTGGTACAAACTGGAAAACGGGGATGTAAAGGAGGCAGAATGATGACACAACTACTATACATAGACCTATTCTGTGGAGCGGGCGGGACATCTACCGGCGTTGAACGCTCACAACCCCGAATTGCTGAAAGGAGGTGAGAAATGAATAAGCCACTAATAACAAAGAGAGAATGGCTATACATGAAAGGCACTATAACGTGGTTGGAAATGAATAGATTAAGTGATAAACAAATAAATGAACTATTTGAAAAGGAGACGAAAAATGAAAACCTTTATTAAAATCGCTTTTTACGTCTTTGTTGCATTATTCGTCTGCCTGCTATTGTATAGCGTGGCGGGTATAGTTTACGCCTTGTCGGAGCGTGACTATATCAGTGCAGCCTTTTACGGCGTGCGGACAATTGAACACATAGCCAGTCTGACGTTAGCGGTGTGCGTGTACTTATTTGGGAGAGATAAAAAATGACAGAAACACTTAAACACAAAGAAGAGCAGGCAATAAAGTTACTGCGTGGAATACCGTCTGACGATATAGAGTTATGTTATTCAGGCGGTAAGGACAGCGATGTTATACTATACCTCGCACGGCTTGCGGGTATTCCGTTCACGGCGATATACAAAAACACAACGATAGACCCGCCCGGAACTATTAAACACTGCATTGATAACGGAGTGCAGATATTACAGCCGAAAACACCGTTCTTTAACCTGATTGAGAGCAAAGGATTTCCAACGCGCCGTGCGCGATTCTGTTGCTCCGACCTAAAAGAGTACAAAGTTAAAGACCACGCTATATTAGGCATCCGCCGTGCGGAAAGTCAGCAAAGGAGAAAACGATATAAAGAGCCGCAAATATGTCGCATTTATAACAAGGATGACAGAGTGAAACAATACCTGCCTATTCTATATTGGACTAACAAAGATATTGAAGAGTATATCAATGCAAACAATATACGCCTACACCCGCTATATTACAATGATAACGGCAAATTTGATTGCCGAAAAAGATTAGGTTGTATGGGGTGTCCGCTATCCATCAAAAATGCTATCACTGACTTTAAGCAACATCCGCTATTGCTTAAACAATGGCTGAAACACGGTTTAATATGGTGGGACACGCACCCAAAGGCAAAAAGTCACAAGAAATTCAGCAATATCTACGCTCTAATGTCCCACAACTTATTTTTCAAACAATACAAAGATTTCGCCGTGTATGATATGCCAACTTTGTTCGGAATGACAGGTTGGAAATCGCTATTAGAAGATTACTTTAAGATTGATTTATAATACTTTGTCGGACAAAACTAACAGAACTATGGAAACTATTGACTTACCTCAAGGAACATTGTCCCGCAATGACGCCGATGTCCTGTCGGGGATGATGGTTATTTTTATGCGGGCGGCGGAGAAATGCCTACAGATGCTCGAACTGAACTACGAAGCCGAATATCGGGCAGGAGCGGAATACAAACGCTATTGCAAAATGTACGGCAAAGCGTCGGTGGACAGCCGACTCAAGGACACCGTACGCAGACTGGTGCGAGGGGACGAACGCAACAAGTTAGGTCGCCTGCTTAAGATTGCTGACAACTTCCACAAAGCGATGGACTGCCTTGTAGAGAGTGGTATGAGTAGTCACTCGGATAATTGTACGGACGTGCAGGCGTTTGACGCTATTATGCACGATGCCAATTTCCTGTGCTACCTCTATGCTCTAACCGGCAATTGCAATAATGGGGATGACGAAATAAAAATCATCTCCACTATCAAGGCTCTTGCCAAAGACACAAGAATTTCCGACAACCTGTTAAACAAACTAAACTATTTATAATGACACGAGAAGAAGCAATCCAGCATTGGGCGGAAGACATTATTCCCGCCGTATTCAAGGCGGAGGACAAACTTCGCCCGCAACTGAAAAAGATTATCGCCGACAACAAGGACGACCACGAGAAAGCCGCGCAACTCTATTGCCGCCGTATAGCGGAGGAGATAGTCAGCCGCACCACCGATGAGCAGTTGGAGCAGGCAGACCACATCGGCAACGTTGAGGACGAGTACCACCACAAAATGACCTATCAGCATTGACTATGAAAAAGAATCTTGAAGAACTCTGCCTTGAAGCAAGGCGGGAGTTGGAGAAACTGGAAAAGGCGGTTGAGAACAAGCGCGATGAATACCGCCGACTGCTTAACCGCTACAAGGAGAAGCACGCGCTGATACCCGAAAACACCTATGCAAAAGCCGAATGGATACGCAACGGCAGACACTACAAGGGAGTGGTGTATGTTACCGACAACCGCGTCTATGAGAACAAAGACGGCTTTGAGGTGCTGCCCGTAATGATGCTGTGCAAGCCGTATGACAAGAAACGCGATGACGGCAGCAAGCACTACTACCACGAGTGCTGGGAGCATCATCTGCGGTATGTAGCCTATGACAGCATTGTCAGTATCACGCCTTACGATGCGCCCGTACAGACCTGCGGCAGGTGTATATGGATTGACTGCATCAAGCGTGACGGTGTTTTCGCTATGGCTTGCGGAATCAATGTAGGCTATCACACCTGCGGCGGCAATGCCCAAGCCTGCGACCGTTTCACTTGGTGGAACAGGGAACGCGATATGGGTATGAGCCATATCGAATATCAGAAATCAAGACTGAAAGACTAATAACTATGGAGACAAAACAACAATTAAATTCAGACACCGCTATGATACAGTTGAAAGAATTTCTAAATCTAATATGTGACGAGGAGCAATTCCTTGAGGTATGGGATTATGACTCTGATGATGACACCATTCTGTTCAAAGGTTGGCTGTCAGACTGGCGCACGTTCCACAAAGATGATGATATAAATGACTTTCCCATTGAAAGTATTTCTATTGACAACAGCAGAATACTGATTTTTTTATTTACTAAAACACAAAACTAAAATGTTATGAAGAAGTTATTAGTAGTACCGATTCTACTCTGTCATTATCTCCTAATGGCAGTTTTGCTCCCTATCGCCATAGTAATGATATGTATTAGATATGTGGCGGAATGTGTGCTTGATTTTTCAGATAATGTTATCAGTTGTTATGAGGAATATCTCGTTAAACCGTCAGCCAAGATTTACCTCTATGCCCTTAGAATAATGCAAAGCGACAAGACTATTAAATGGATAAATGAGGCATCCGAGAAATTAAAGCACGGAAAACCGATTGATTGAAACGACTAACTATAAAAAACTAACACTATTATGCAAACCACATTGGAAAAGCGCACCTACAGGCGCATCGGGTCATTTGAGAACCCATTGAGAGTCAGAGTTAAGAAACTCACGGAGAACGCGGTAATCCCCACCTACGCCCACGACACGGACGCAGGGATGGACTTGTACGCCGCAAGTAAATCATTTGACGACTACGGCAATATGGTCATCGGCACGGGCATAGCGGTGGAGATACCCAAAGGCTATGTCGGACTTGTGTTCCCTCGCTCATCTATCTGCCAACACTACTGCTATATGCCCAACAGTGTCGGTGTGATTGACAGCGACTTCCGCGGAGAGATAACATTTAAGTTCGCGGCGAAACATATCAGCATTGTCAATAAATCGCTATGGAAACGTCTTCGCCTTCTGTTTGCAGGAAAGGCTGACGAGAATGAAAACGGTAATGTGGATATGTATAACTGGTGGGGGAATCGCTATCAATACCAAATCGGCGACCGCATCGGGCAACTGATTATAATGCCCTATCCGAAAGTGCAACTCATCGAATCGGACGAACTCTCAACAACCGAGCGCGGAACAGGCGGCTACGGCTCAACAGGAAAATGAAAGGAGAAACAACTATGAAGAAGTACACAATCACGCTCACGGAAGAGCAGATGAGTCTGATAGCGGACGCGGTGGAAGATTGGTGCAGATTCCTTTGCGGACAATGCGAACTTGACCATGCGACAGGTATGCTGCTACCAACAGAGTATATACACGAAGTAAGGGATATGCTAACAGACAATGTAAGGCGGTATATAGTACCCGATTTGCCACACGGCGCGTCCTATGGCTGGAACGGTGGTCATTGCCCTAACGACTATCAGCGCAAGGCTATTGCAATGTCCTACGGCATATACCGTCAGATACTGCATACATTTGCTGTAGAACACGACTGGCACAACACCTATTCATCGCCTACGCTCACTTGCCCCGAACAAGGCGGACTGATACAGATTAAAGCAATAGAAGAACAAAGAAAGGAGGAATGACTATGAAAGCAAAAGATTTAATCCAAAAATTGCAGGAGTTAGACCCCGAAATAGATATACAGGCTGGGTGCGCTGAAAATGACGGGTATGGTTATGACTCATATTTTCATTTGGAAGTTTATAAAGACAGATACGGAAATAGTTGTGCATTGATTTGTGTAGAACCACTTTCCACAAACACAGACACGGTGTGGCATTAGACAACCACTATACGGATACTATAGGGATACTTAAAGGATAGAGTATGGAACTTGACAGAATATACAACCAAGATATGCTCATCGGAATACGAAGCATTCCAACCGAAAGCATTGACTGCATTGTTTCCGATGTGCCATATCTTATACAGAAAAGAGGTGATAGTTTCCTGTCAGGCATATTTGTAGGTCTTGACAGCAAACGCAGGTTAGCGGGGGGGGGGGGAATAATCAACAAGTTACAAAGAATATGGATATTGACACACTTTACAATCAAGACTGCCGTTTAGGGTTGGCAGAGTTGCAAGACGAAAGCATTGACGCAGTGGTCAGCGACATCCCCTATATGCTCGTTGGTGGCGGCTGTTCCGAAGGCAACTACAAGACAGCCAACGGGCATAGTCAGTGTGGCGGAACGCTCAACAGACAACGCACCAAGCACGAGAGCCTGTCGGGTATGCTCAACGACCAAGCCGAAGCAGTCCGCAAAGGCAAGATGTTCGAACATAACGACATAAAGTTTTCCGAGTACCTGCCCGAACTCTACCGCGTATTGAAACAAGGCACGCATTGTTATCTGATGAATAACTCCCGCAACCTCAAAGACCTACAAACGGAAGCGGAAAAAGCAGGCTTCAAGTTCCAGAACCTACTCGTATGGAACAAGTCCAACAGCGGTGGCACACCCAACAAGTACTATATGCAGAAATGTGAGTTTATCCTTATGTTGAGCAAGCGTCCGGCACGCAACATCAACGATATGGGAACGCCGAACCTGCTTTCCGTTCCTAACATCATCGGCAAAGGCGACACGCATCATCCTACGGAAAAGCCTGTCGAACTGATGAAGGTGATGATACGCAACTCCACCAATGCGGGCGATATTGTGTTAGACCCGTTTGCTGGCAGCGGTTCAACGCTTGTGGCGGCACAGCAGTTGGAACGGCATTACATAGGATTTGAACTCGACCCGAAGTATTACGAAATGTCTGTCCGTAATCTTTCGCGGCAACCAAGACAGACAAATTTGTTTGACTGAATTATGAAACAATTACAAAACAATTTTACAACACATGAGCAGTCGAAGCGGCTGTTAGAGTTAGGACTACCAGCCAGCAGCGCAGACTGTTTCTACGGAGCGATTGGCTTTGGTAATGGATACGACAAATTACCGAACATTTGCGGCGGTGCTAAATTCTTAGGCACGATAGATATGCCATGCTGGTCGGTTGGTCGGCTTATTGAGATATACTGCACTTGCCGAGAGTGTACATGGGAATATATAACTAATAATCCACCGATTGAGGATATATTGTGTGATATTGAGTTGTACATTGGAGAGATGGACTTTTCAAAATTGGAGGACTGAATTATGAAACGGACATTTTTTCAACGGCTACGCGCAAAAACGCTCTGTAAGTTGGGATTTCACTCCGTCACTAAAGTGCTGTGTTATGTCAGACGATACAAGCAGAAGGGCAGCTTTCATAATAACAAAGGCTCACTATACTGCAAGAACGTCAAATACGAAGCCTGTTCCTGTTGTGGGAAACGGTTATCCAAATACTACCCTGTAAGTAAGAGCGAGTTTTATCAGGCAACAACACCATTTCACCAATAAGCATTATGGAACTTATACCACACCTTTCACAAGAAAAAGACGATTCCACGAGGATGGAACAGTTACAGAAACAGAACAAGGAGTATCATCTTGTAGGCAAGCAGCGCAAGGTTGCAGGTCACACCTTGTTTGAGTTTGACCGAAAGACGAAAGAGATACGATTTGCTGACATCAGCCGTCAAGCAGCAGTCGGTATGGATGGAAGTGTCAAGTATCAGACGCGTACTGACATACACAGTGGATGTTACTACATACAGGCACTCAACAAGAAGAACGCAGAGAAGAAACTCCGCAAAATTGGATTATTGTAAAATACAGACGATATGAAAGGAGATTTTAACATTACATTCGACGGTCAGGGCATATCGCCTGACGACCCGATTCTGCCTCCCGACAAACAAATAGTTGTCTATGAAACGAAGAGCGGCAAAGATTTACCGCCGGACGAGAAAGCCGAGTTGGAATCCCGCGCCCGCAAACTATTAGGCGACCGTTTCGGCGGACTAATGAGCAGGGAGGAGTATGAGCGACAGTATGGAAATTGGTGAAACAAGGGAACGGTCATCACGACTATTCCTTTGAAAAAACAATGTTTAACAATGTGGCTATGAAGAACAACCGCTTTCACAAGCGGATTTCTTTTTATTTCCGTTTAGCAGAAAGGTTCTTCTTTCGCCTGTCGCACGCCCCGCTTTCAGGTACGAACAAATCCACAATCCTAATACCGAGTGCATCAGCTATCTCCCGTAACCGCGAATAAGACGGGTTGCCTTTGGTCAGCATTATACTGAACGCCACCTCCGTTATTCCAATCTTCGCGGCTACCGCCTTGCCTGTTGTTCCGCACCGTTTGATAGCGCCCTCAATGTCAAGCACCATCGGCTCGATGTCGGGAATCTCCGCATCCGGCTGTTCGGGCATTACAATCCGCTGCTCCGCCGGACTGACGGCAATCACCTCGCCGTTTTTCGTTATAGGCTCGTCCTCAAAAAACTCCGATATGTGACAGCCGATGACGTTGGCTATCTTGCGCAATGATGCTACACTGATGCTGTTTGTCTCCCTGCTCTGGCTCAACATGACAGGCAGCGAGTTCTCGTGCATTCCGAGCAACTTGCTCACCTGCGTAACCGTGAACCCGTGACGGGCTATTATTGGCTGAATAATCATTATTATATTCCCTTTTTAATTTCCGGCGGCAAAGGTAGTGCTTTTGTTTGATATGAGCAAACCCTATTATTTCGATACTATATTTTTTTCTACCACTTCGCCCAAGTGGAATACGGCTTGCCACATACAGAACCGACCATTAGGCGTAGGAACTAACTTGCCATTCTCATCTTCATCCAGTAGTACCTCCTCGCCTGTCTTGGCGTGTCGGGCTATCATCGGCGTTATATCTACCACTTCCACCGTAGCCGTATCGCGAACCTTATTGTAACCTACTGCAAGATTGAGATACTCTATTTCCTCTTTGAAGACGAAAGGAAATTGACCGTCCTTGCAAGCCATCAGCAAATCGCTGCCGTAGAAATCCAAGTCCGCATCGGTGTAGTAATCGCTCACAAACAAATTCCCCTGCTCATCTGTAACAAGATACTTCTTGTAGGTGTTCGGAGTGATGTCGCGATATTCCTCTTTCTTCGTACCTGCAATAATTTGGTCAAAATAAACCTGCTTGATTGGCAGATAAAGTGTGTTTTGTTTTGTCGGTTTTTCCATTGTTTCATAGTTTTAAGGTTTAACATTGTTCCGTTGCTTTCTCTATGGCTACGGTTATTTTTATCTCCTTTCCGCAGTGAGAGCAGGTCAATGATTGGCTCGCTGGCGTGGCATCGTCTTTCAACAGTTCCCATAAAGGCACACAAAGTATGCCTGCAATGCGTTCCAATGTTTCTAAACTTGGATAGCGGTCTTTTGTTTCCTCAACAATTTCCCCGCTGTCATTCTTCTTCCTGACTTTTCTATCAGGACGTAACGCCATACTTAATCCAATTTCGGAAATACCCATTTTGGATGCGACCTCTTTTTGCGTAATACCTTTTTCCTTGCAAAGGTCTTTTACTCTTTGTCTGATGTCAATCATAGTACAAATTATAATTATTCGTTTCCGCCCGCAAAGGTAATACAGATTTCAAACACCTGCAAACATTATAATATGTATATATATAGAAATGCGATATAAAATAAAAATACAAGTAAATACTATAATTTTGTAAAGTCGAGATTGCAAAATATAAAATTAAAGCAGAAAATATAAGATTTATTTTATAGATTAAAGCAAGTGCTATATCTTTGCGCCGTCAAACAAGAAAAAACAATGTTTCACTCTTAAAAACACAAGGTACTATGAAAACACTTAATGAACAAATCAACGAGGTAATGACCTCTAAAATGAGCAAAAGCGCAAAGCGTCAAGAACTCGTAAAAATCGGTATTCGCGAGGCTGATATAGAACGCTTGTTTTATATCGCAAAGCAGAACGCCCCCGCGCAGACACGCAGACAGATTGAAGATATTTGCGCAAAGTACACTTTCGGCGTAGAGATAGAGTGCTACAACGCCCCGCGCACAGCTCTGTTAGATGCTGCAAGGCGCAACAGGCTTGCGATGCAGTCTGAAAACTACAATCACACAGACAACCGCCGTTATTACAAACTTGTTTCAGATGCAAGCATAAGCGGCAATGACCCCGTAGAGTGCGTAACACCTATATTGAACGGCTCAAATACAGGTTTCAACTCACTGAAAAAAGCCTGCAACGTACTGAATGAGGTAGGCGCAAAAGTGAACAAATCCACCGGTCTGCACATACACGTAGGCGGGCAAATAACACAGCAGCAGTACTGCAACACCTTTGTAAACTACTTTTATCTTGAATGCGTTATTGATTCGTTTATGGCTGCAAGCCGCCGTGACGCTTTCTATGCAAGCGCGATGGGTTCAACGCACCGCCGCCTTGTCAATATAACACAACTCTTGGATGCAAACACATGCAACGATGTGCAACGCGCTTTTCACTTTGACCGCTACTATAAGATAAATTGCATGTCTTACAACCGCCACCGCACAATAGAGTTTCGCCAACACAGCGGCACTACCAACTATGAGAAAATAGCGATGTGGGCGCGGTTCTGCATCAAACTTGTGGACTGGTCTGCGACACACCGCCTCTCTGCACCTGTCACATGTATTGAAAACATACCTTTCTTGACAGATGACGAAAAACGCTTTTTCACACAGCGCGCTAACGATTTTGCAAGGGTGACAGAATAAGTCACCCCTGCGACCTGAAAAAACACACAACGTACAACCTATTAAAATACGAAAACTATGTGCTGCATAATCAATAAGCCCGCAGGCGTTAAAATGCCGAATTATCGCATTTTAGAACAAATCTATCTTCATAACCATGACGGTATAGGCTTCTGCACGTCAACAGGCAAAAGCCTGCATACAATGAGTTTCTATGAGTTTTTGCGCGAAATACGCAAAATCAGACTCAACGAAGAGGCTATAATACATTTTCGATGGGCGACACACGGCTCTGTATCTGAAAAGAACTGCCACCCTTTCTATGACAAAGAAAATGATGTGTGGTTCGCGCACAACGGCGTTTTGCCGATACCGTCACGAAGGGATATGACAGACAGCGAGATTTTCTTTCGCAACCGCTTTATCCCCTTGCTCAAAACACACGCATACGCCGACCCTCTTTTGTGGCAATGGTGCAATGTAGAGCGTGGTACAAGCCGATTCATATTTATGCACGATGGCAAAACAAAACGGCTGGGCAACTGGTGCGAATTTGGCGGCTGCTACTACTCAAATATGAACTGGCAATACTAAAACACAACAAGTGAGGCATATTCACCACAAAGGCTGAAAGAAACAGCCTCGGCGGTCAGTAAACGCAAACTCTTACTGACCGCCGAAAACAAACAATAGTTTCATAATACCTTTTTTCTTGTCCGGCGTACCCGCAGTGGGTACGTTTTTTTTATGCCTGAGCGATTGATTTTTCACACAACAGGACACGTGCTTTCATTACAGCGTTAAAACGGCATTATATATTGGTTGCTTGGTACTTTTGCCAAACGACCAAACAAAAACACTGGTATTTATGGTTACAAAAATCTTAAACGCCCTAAAACAAGAATATGCTCATCTTGGGTTAGGTGATTCTTTTCTTTCGGGACACGCCTCTATGCTGGCAAATCTTGGTGTTGTAACGGACGAAAACCTTTCGAGCATAGTAGCCGCCCAAAAGTCCTATCTGGAGGGCGTGCAAAAGTCCAACGACAAGAGGGTTCAGGATGCTGTCGGAAAGACGCAGAGAGAAGCCGAGGAGAAAGCCAATGCAGCCAAAACGGCGAGTGACAAGGCACTTGCTGACCTGCAAAAGCAGTTCGATGATTTCAAAGCGGCGCACCCCGACAAGCAGAAGGAAACTCCCAAAGAGGACGAAATGCCGGACTGGTACAAACGCGAGAAAGCGGAACGCGAAAAGCGCGAGAAAGAGTGGCAAGACCAACTCAAGTCTCTAACTGATGCAAAATCAGCCGCCGAACAGCAGTTGAATGACATCAAGACGGAACGCGAGAAAGCAGAAGCGCAGCGGGCTGCCGAACAACGCAAAAGCACCATCGCGGCGAAAGCGAAAGAAAAGGGAATACCCGACTGGATGATTGCGCACGGATTCGCCGACATCACCGCCGACACCTCCGATGAGCAGATTGACACCATCCTCTCCGGCATTGCCCAAGAAGTACAAACCAATTTCCTCCCGAAGAAAGGCGGTTCGCCGCAGGTAAGCGACAAGACGGCTACCAAAGCCGACACGGACGCTATTGTGGCTAAACTGAAAATCTGACGGAAGAAACTAAACCATTGAAATTATGGCAAAATTAGAATTGAACAAGGAAGGCACGCAAGTGCTTTCGGGCAAGGACGGTATCGTCATCCGCAAGTTCATTGCCGGAATAGAGGGCGGTCGTGTTCTTGACCTTACGGGTTACGCTCCCGACACCATCCCTGCCGGAGTTGTTGTAATCACAGACGGACACGGGACGTACAAGCCTTTGCTTCCGTCGGGCGGTTCGTACACCCTTCCGTCCGGCTACAGTTACATCGGTGTGGTCGCCTGCACCGTGTCGGCTAAGAGTCCTGCCGTTTCCATTATGACCGCAGGCGTTGTGAATGACGCTGCCGCTCCTTATGTCATCACCTCTGCCGTAAAGTCGGCTTTGAGCCACATCATCTTCACGATGGATGAGACAGACGAGGTGGTTGCCGCTCCGACATTCTCGCCCGCTGAATGGGCGGAAGGAGATTCGCTGACCGTTGAACTGGCTTCCGCTACCGAAGGCGCGAAGATTTACTACACGCTTGACGGCTCTGCTCCGACTGACTCGTCCACCGAGTATGACGCTACGAACAAGATAACCTTGTCCGCTACCAAGACCATCAAGGCTATCGCTTACAAAGCGGCTATGATTCCTTCGGAAGTAGTAAGCAAGACGTACACCAAACCCGCTTAATGAAAGGAGAAACAGATTATGCAAACATCATTTTTTCCCGACTATGTTCAGAAGTATTTTCCGAACTACGTCATTTCTGTTGTGGAGAAACTGAACGGTCGCTCTATGGGCAACCAAATACCGTTCCTCTTCCCGCAGTTGCTTCGTCCTACATTCTCCGCTGACGGTCGTTGGGCGAGCATCACCGCCAAGTATCAGAGCATAGCCGCTGACGTGGTGGCTCTCGGCTCTCCCACTCCGTTGAAGAGTCGCGACAGCCTTGAAACCTACATCGGCGAGATTCCCAAGTTGGCTATCAAACGCTCGTTGAACGAGGTGGAACTGAAGAACATTGACTTTATGATTGCCCAGAACCGCGACGAGGGCGAAATCGTCAATCGTATCTTCTCCGACATCCCGTTTGTCATCAACGGCATCGATGAGCGCATTGAGGACTTGTTCCTGTCTATGTTCTCAACGGGTGTCGGACTGACCACCAACAATGTCGGCACGGGCATCCGCTTGGATATGCACTACCATTCCGACAACTCGTTCGGTGTGGCAACGCTGTGGAGCGACAACTCCGCCAAGCCAATTGACGACTTGCAGAAAGTCTTTGACAAGGCTTTGGGAGACGGCAACATCATCCGTCACGCCTATCTTGACGACACGGCTCTTCGCGCTATGTACAAGAACGAGCAGGTGCGCGGTCTGTTCGGGTTCAATATGAACTATGTAGGCGGCGGAGCGAATGTCCCCACGCTTTCGTTTGGGCAACTCGAAACCCTGTTCCAAGCGCAGTTCGGCATCGCCCTGCACCGTGTTGTTCGCAGCACCCCGACCGAAATCAACGGTGAGCGCAGCAAGCACAAGGCATGGGCGGACGGCGTTATCGCCTTTGCCGTGGATGACTATGTAGGCGACCTCGTTTACACGTCCACCGCAGAGGAGACACGCCCTGTTACAGGTGTTTCCTACACAAAGGCAAACGACTACACGCTTGTCAGCCAGTATTCGGAGCAGGAACCTCTTGAAGAGTTCACCAAAGCGCAGGCGATGGTCGTTCCCGTCATCAACAACGTGGACAGAATCTATCTGCTTAACTCAAAAGAGTTATCCGCTTGATTATGGCACAACTGAAAGTGATACGGAAGTTCCGTGACAAGACCAACGAAGCACGTGTGTTCGGTGTCGGTGAGACAATCACCATCGCCGATACCGCCCGTGTGGAGCATATCCTGTCACTCGGCTTGGCAGTACTTGTCCCTAATGCGGATGAGCAGCCTGCCACGCAGGAGAAACCGGCACAGACCAAACGCAATACCCGCAAAAGGAGAAAAAGCGAATGACCAACCTAACCGCTCTGAAGAATATCGTCAATTATCCTCTGTCCGATGCACAAGCAGGACAGAAGCTGATAGGTCGCGGTGTGGACGCGGAAGGCGAATACTCCGAAGCCGTAAATGGCAGCAGGGCATTCCGCCTTGCCTATGCCGACACATTGCGTATGCTGGTTACTATGGTCAATCTGTCACAGTCCGGCGGTTCTATAACCGCACAGAACATGGCAGACATACGCAACACGGCGAACGCGATATATCGCGAATACGGCGAAACGCTGATAGGTGAGCAGTTATCAACGCTCAAAGACGCTTCAGACAAGTGGTGAGATGCTGGTATTCCGCAATGGCATATTGACCTATCCGCAAGGTAGCGCGCAGCGTCTTGACAAGGACGGCAACCCCGTCACGACAAGCGCGGCGGAGCAATCCGCAGAGTGCTACATCAGCACATCTTCCGAGAATAGGAACGGAAGATATGATGACGGGCTGTACAAGAGCGCGACATACAGCGTTCTTGTCGATATGGACAGCGTGGAGGACGGCTTCAATCCGAAACGAATCTCGCTCATGCACGAGCAAAAGGGAGATTTGGGGGCTTTCCCCGTACAGCGCATTGAGTATTACACTATAACCCGAAGTATAGAGTTATGGGTGTAACGCACAACATACCGCAAGCCATATCCGAATTGCAGCAAATCGCGAAAAGGTATGACAAAGAGGTTGTGCGTGCGTTGGTCGCAGCGGGCGAGCGAGCGGTTGAAACGGCGCGGCAGACAAAGACGTATGAAGACAAAACGGGTGATTTGACAGCGAGCATCGGCTACGGTGTCGTTCACAACGGGTTGTTGGAGCATGTCGGAGGTTTTGACGACAGCCGGAGCGGTGGCGATACAGGCAGACAGGTCTTGCAACGGATTGCGGAAGAAACAGGGAACGTACCCTATGCCGTCATCCTTGTGGCAGGTATGGAATACGCCACCTATGTCAATCGCAAAGGCTTCGCGGTGCTTGACGGTGCGCAGATACGGATAGACCGAATAACGCAAGAGTTGCTTTCAACAATAAGGATATGACAGCACCCGAACTGGAAACATTGCTTTACGACCTCACGCAATCCGCAGGTCTTGGAATCAGCGGAAGTGTCTATAAGAGAGGGTTGCGACCGTTGCAGAACGAGAACGACAGTCATCTTGAGGATGCTGTAGTGGGGGTTATATCCGGCAATGGTGACGAGGTCCAGAAAGGAACTTGTGTCATCAATGTCTATATCCCTGATGTGCTTACCAGCACGGGGGAGTATCTGGAGGACAAGACACGCACCGCATCCATAGCAGCCGCTATCGAGAACTTGCCGAAACAATTCCGCAGGAACAAAAGGATGGTTTGGTTCACTTTGTCCGAGCAAATCGCCGTTTTTGGCGAGCCGAACCTGCACGAACATTTCGTGTCACTCAAAATGGACTACAAAGTCTTACAGGAACAATTAAGTTAAACATCTAAAACCTTTACAGATATGTCAAAAGTAACAGGACTGTCGTGGGGTGCTATCCGTGGCTACTATGCACCTGTGGTCAATGGAATAGAGGGGAGTTGGCAAAAGTTGCCTAACATCGTTGAAGGCACTCTTACGATTAACACGGAAAAGGGCGACAAGCGCACCGCACCTATTGAGGGTGGCGGCAACGAGTTCATCGCCTACAAGAAATCGACCTTTTCGGTTGAGTGGGAACACCGCGATGCTTTGGAGGATGGCGGACTGCGCAACAAACCCGTGCAGGACATCGACGGACTGACCGAAGGCGTGTATGCGCTCAAGTTCATCCCAGAAACAGAGGGCGTGCGCGGCATCTATATCAAGCGTGCCGTGCTGACAGTGGAGGACTCCTACTCGTCAGAGGACGGTATCAAGTGGAAATACACCGCAGACGTACTCGCCCCCGAAAACATCAAAGAGCCGAGCATCCACTATCAGGTTTTGCAAGACCCCGGTGAATTTACTGTAACGTATAACGCCAACGGCGCATCAACCGGCAGCGCACCTACGGACAGCAAGCTGTACGGATTCAACGAGGAAGTGACCGTCCTCGGCAATACCGCAACGCCGACAGCGATGTCTGAAACCGGAAAGACCTTTGACGGTTGGAACACCAAAGCGGACGGCACAGGCACACACTATGACGCAGGGGATAAATTCCAAATCACGGAAAATGTGACCCTGTACGCACAGTGGGTTGCTACCGCGTAAGCGGAACATAAGAAGACAGCGCATCCTGAAAGATATAAATCGTATGACGGGATGCGCTGCCTTTTATTTATAAAATAATGCGATTGATTATGCAGGGAGTGAAAAAATACTCCCTGCCGACTATACCAAAGATTTGCAAACTCGGATGGTATAGAAATGGTGAGACATATTCACCACGACAGAGAGTATATAACTCCGTTGTGCGAATATGTCTCGCTATTATTTTTATGAGTTTGCGGGCGCAAAGATACGGCGGAAAAACTAATTCACAAAATGAAATCACAACTTCTTAACGGCATTCTTGCCGTTGTCTCTTCTGTCAGCGAAATTCCTGCTGACGAAATCTTATCACATACCAAGCGCAATGATGTAGTGGATGCTCGTTGTTTGTTTGTACATTTTGCCATACGGAAGTATGGATTCAAAGCAGCGACTATTGCTCAATTCCTTGACCGCAAACGACTTTGTTCGGTCAACGACTGCCTGCGTAATCACGACCTTTTTCTTTCCCAATCCGTATCCTACCGCTTAATGTGCAACGAAATAGACAGAAAGTTATCCACTATCTATCCCACAACCTAACGGTTCTATTCGTTCACTCCGAGTACAACTGCCATACCTTTGCACCGTCCAATAGGTGCGCACAAGGACACAATGTCTAACCTAAAAATCAAATTAAAACTATGGCAGCAGAAACAGTAGTTTACACTCCCGAAAATGGCGGTGCAAACAATATGTTCCCGTGGATGGCGACCATGCTACAGAACCGTGGCATTGACCCCAATGTGCTGTATTCCATTATGGGCAACAATCGCGGTGGCTGGTTTGGCAATGATATGTTCAGCAGCCTTATCGCACTCATCGTTGTATGTGGAATCTTCGGCAACAATGGGTTTGGTGGTCTATTCGGTGGCGGTAACAGTCAGGGAACAGCGGCATTAGGCAACCTTATCAACAACAACGATGGTCGAGAATTGCTTATGCAGGCGATACAGGGCAACCGTACCGCTATCAGCGAACTTGCAGGCACGCTCAATGTAAGTATCAGCGCAGTGCAACAGTCCTTGAACGGAGTGAGTCGCGACATCCAGTCGGTAGGTAATCAGGTCGGAATGAGCGGTATGCAAATCATCAACGCCATTCAAAGCGGGAATTGCCAACTCGGCAACCAAATAGCGCAGGGCTTGTGTGGTATTAACAACTCTATCACGCAGCAAGGCTACGAGAACCGTCTCGCTACTCTCCAGCAGACCGATGCACTCTCCGCTAAAATCGCCGAGCAGACAACGATGATTAACGACAAGTTCTGTCAGTTGGAGATGCGCGAATTGCAAGGTAAACTTGCAGCCTCGCAACTGGAGAACGCGAACCTCCGTGGCGAAATATCGCAGGGGCAACAGAACGCCTATATCACCGGCTTTGTCGGACAGGCGTTAGCACCTATCAACGCACAACTCGCCGCGCTCAACAAAGAGGTGGACGATATCAAGTGCAAGCAACCCAACACCGTAAACGTCCCGTACCCTAACCTCGTAGCAATGCAGCAAGGTACGGCTCTCAACCTGCTCGCAAGCGCAGGCTACGGATATGGCAACGGTATCGGTGGAGGATTCTTCGGACAGAACTTCTAAAAGGGAAGGAGGCGACTATGTGGAACTGGATTTTCCCATTCAACACTTGGGGTAGAGTGAACCGTGGCGGCTCGCTGCTGTTGCCCACTACTGCAATAGCGGTCAGCACATCGGCGGTCACACTCTCCCTGCCGCCTTTCCGTGCAGCGGGTGCGTTTGGTACATTGTATATCAATATCAACCAAGTAATCCCGACTGGAACGACTGCTACACTACCCATCATCTTCTCTGCTAACGGCTCAACGCAGGCTGCAACCAAGTACAATGGCGAAGCACTCACCGTAGCAGACCTGCAAGGAACAGGTGTGTATCAGTTCTTCTATAATCGCGCGGACAACACCCTCCAACTGCTCGGAGTAGTACCGGCATAAATAATCAACCAAAAAAAGTTTAACAATATGTTTCAGAGTTTAAGAATAGGCACACCATTGTATGTGCTACATAAAAATGTACCCAAATTAGAGGTTGGAGAAGTTACCTTTGTAAGCAATCCAGCACCACAGTTTGGTACTACTTATGGCGCAGGCTATCAAATGCAACAGCCAACTGTAGTCGATGTAAAAATCAAGTGTGGAGAGCAGGCTATCGAACTGAAGCAACTACCAGCCAACCAAACTATTGCCGACTATGGTAATGGAATGGTAATAAGCGAAAGCAAGGATGGTATCTTGACAGAGATAGATACTTTGCGTAAAAACTCTATGCGGGTACTTGAAAGCATTGACCATCACAAAGAGTTAGTCAAACAATGCGAGTCTTTCATTGCGGAATTGAACCCGCAAGTAAAGATTGAAGCGGAACGCTCACAAGAGATAGCCGGACTAAAAGATGAAGTTAATGGTCTCAAAGATGATATGACAGACATCAAAGGTATGCTTACCAAACTCTTGAACAAAAAAAATAAGGAGGACTAAACTATGGGACTTATGGTAATAAAGCATCGCGGGGTTGACCCGGAGGAATTTCGCAGCAAAGCTCACGAGATGAAAAGACTCGCTATGGAAATCTGTGAAGACACAGAAGCCATGTTCGAGGAGTTCGGAGAACGAGGCGATGGTTATCGCAACGGATACGGTCAGCGCGGTGGCTATCAGCCACGTGGTGGCTATGGCGAGCGCAGTTATGACCCTTACGAAATGCAGGAACGCTATCGTAGGAATTATTAACAAACAGAGCAAGCGGAGTATAAACCTGTCGAAATCGGTGGGTTTATACTCTGCCATTGCGCAATAAACAGAATAACTATGGGATTAGATATTTACGAAGCCAAGCCGCCTGAGATGAATACCTATCTTTCTCACTATGGTTGGCATTTCAGCAAGCGTATGGTTGATTGGGCTGTGTCTATGATGGAAGACAAATCGGGCACTCCAATTAAGCCATATACGAAGGAGCAGGTAGATACATTGCTCAAAACAAATGGTGTGGAAATAGACGACAAGTATATGTACGATGCTGTGTATGTCGCCAATATGGCGAAGGCTGATTTTCTTGGTTCGTCTATTGCTGACGAGGCACACCTCGCAAAGTTTGTCGGCGACTATCTCAACGATCCTGACGGAACGCCGGAACTGCCTTTCTCGCGTTTTTATAGCGATACGGCTATCAAGGGTATTCCTGTCTATTGGATAGATATGCTATGATATGCAAGCAACTGCATATAGACAGGTACGATTGGCATGTGTTCTGTTTCCTTGCTGTTGATAGATATTACACCGATTGGATATGCGACTTGCTGCAACAGATTGGCATATCTGACGATGTGCTTCAAGACGCATACCGCCATTTGCAACGGGCGGACATAGATACAGGTTTTACTTTCTCGAATAAGGCGGAAAGAGTGAGCGTAATGGTGGTTGGTCTTACGAGCAATAAAGCCGAGTTTCTAAATAGTTTCACGCACGAATTACGGCACTTGTGCGATGATATAGCCAGCGCAAGCGGAATAGCATTATCTGGTGAACGTGTAGCCTATTTGACAGGAGATGTCGCTATGGCATTGGCACAGACTATCGAACCATTTATGTGCAGTTGCGAGCATTGTCAAAAATTGCTCAATGCATAAATGAGACAAGCAATATATAATTATTTATTAACCATTTAACTTGTAATAATTATGCAAGATGAAAAATTTCCGCCGTTGTCCGACTACAATTTCGCGGCGAATTTATCGACTACTCTGTTGGGATTGGCTACTTCATGTGTCAATTTGTCAAAAGAGGAAATCTATCACAAGATGAACAAGGCTTTGTACGAGGCGTGCTTGGGGAAACACTATGATGAACGCATTGCGAAAAAGGAAATCGGCAAGCTGACATATCGCGACATCAATGGCGAGGAACATCGCGGCGAACATTGGTCTGTTGAAAAGACTAAAGAGCTGACATCCAAATATGTGTTCGGAGACGATGTAACAGATTGGGACAAATATGTAGCCTTTAACTACGTGTATTCCAAGTTTTGCTGTTTGTTCAATTATGAACAAATAATTGCTATAGGACATTTACTTTTCTTCGTCGATGGGACAGCCGGAAAAATCTGGGACTATATGGGCATGAACAAATAATGGTTGTTATGTTGATAGAGATAGGGTGTTACATTTTCGTAGCACCCTATTCTTTCCCATATAGAGCATAATCAATCACACGCCGATTTGCATCATCCACTTTCGACCAATCGAAAGATATATATCGCTTATCTGCGAGGGAAGTGCCGGTGTGTCCTAACGCCTTGCCTATTATCCGTTCAGGAATGCCGATTTTGTCTGCGTAGGTAGCCCAAGAATAGCGTGCAAGATAATAGTAGCACTTTTCAAATGATAGTTCTTCTCCCACCTTGCGCAACCGCTTGTTGATGAAACTTTGGAATGTCTTGTAATCGGAATAGTGTTCGGCGAAGTTGAGCATATAGTTTTCTCCCGCATATCGTTCTATTATTTCTTGCGCAGGTGGTTGAATTTTGAGATGTATCGGTTTGGGTTCGCTATGAGCAATTTTTGTGCGAACAAATGTTATTGTACCATCATGCGGTTTCTTCATATAAAAGAGGTCTATCGGGTTAATTCCGCAGAAAAAGAAAGAGAGCATAAAGAAATCACGTGCAGTAGCCATACTGCCGTGTAATTCTGCTTTCATAAAAATACGGAATTTATCAATATGCATAAACTCTTTTTCTTTGTCTGCTTGTTTGATTTTGAATTTACGGAAAGGATATAGTGACTGGTCTATTATTTCTTCATCAATGGCTTTGTTGAATGCCCTGCGAATGCATCGCATAATGATAGAGCGGGTATTTGTGCGTATCCCTTTATCTTCCATCCATCTGTCAAATTCACATAATGAGCGGAAATTTATTTCCTCGAAAGAAATCTCTTTTTTTTCAAAGTACTCGTGAACAAGTCTGATTGCATAATCGCATATTCCTTGCGTACCTTTATTACGGTATTGCGATTTTACATTGTTTATCTGACGGGTAAATGAGTTCTTATTTTCATTGTTTCCATCCGCCTTTCTTCTGATTTCCGCCGCTGTCATTCCATCGATTCTATTTTCTTTTTCAAGTTCGAGAATAACATCAAGATAATGACAGTACATCTCATATATTGTGGCATTTGTTTGCCCTGCGCAAGGTGCGGAGCGGAGTACGACCTGTGTAGGGTCGCCTTTGAAATACTTTGGCAATGTTACTATGCCGGTTGAAATAGTCGTTGTCGATGTTCCGTTTGAAATGTGGAACTTTATTGGGAAAAATCCGTTTTTGTCGGCTTTTCTCTTATCGAGATACAAAGTTAGTTTAGCCATAGATTTAGTTGCACGGAAATTGCACGGTTTTGAAGTCTATAAATAGGGGTTTAATAGGGTGCTATTAAGGGTCTATTTGATTGCGAGGGGTGTTCCATCTGTTATTTTTTTTCGTTTTCTCTCCTTGTTAGAAAACGAAAAGTCAAGAAAACATCGTTTCTTAACTTTTTTATACATTGTGATTTATAGCAAATTTTACTACTTTTCTTCAAGTCACATAGTGTTCTTTGTGTGTCTGTGATTTGGGCGGGAGTCGAACCCGCGACCCACAGCTTAGAAGGCTGTTGCTCTATCCAACTGAGCTACCAAACCAAAATCTTTAACAACCCCAACGCACTGATAAAACAGCACTTTAACAACGAAAACGGGCTGCAAAAGTAGGAAAAATATTTAGCATACAAAAAAAATCTGCATTTTTTTGTATATATAAAAAAAAGGTTGTAATTTTGCGGGCTTTTTTCGCAAAAATAATACCGCTGATTATGTGCGCATAATGAGAGTTATCCACAAAAAGCGGATAACAAAATACGTAGAAACAATGCGGGAATAAAAAAGCAACATATAAAAAACACCGTCAAAAAGGAGATAATATGCGTCAGTTAAAGATTACAAAGAGTATTACCAACCGCGAGTCCGCATCGTTGGACAAGTATTTACAGGAAATTGGTCGTGAGGAATTGATATCAGTGGAAGACGAGGTGGAATTGGCAGGCCGTATCCGTCAGGGTGACCGCGCCGCTTTAGAGAAACTGACAAAGGCTAATCTCCGCTTTGTGGTATCGGTGGCCAAACAGTATCAAAATCAAGGGCTTAGTCTGCCTGATTTGATTAATGAAGGTAACCTGGGACTGATTAAAGCCGCAGAGAAGTTTGATGAGACGCGTGGATTTAAGTTTATTTCTTACGCTGTATGGTGGATTCGTCAGAGCATATTGCAGGCTTTGGCAGAGCAGGCGCGCATAGTACGTTTGCCGTTGAATCAGGTAGGTTCGATTAACAAGATTAACAAGACTTTGCAGCATTTTGAGCAGGAGCATGAACGTCGTCCTTCATTAGAGGAACTGGCGGAGATACTGGATATGCCGGTAGAGAAGATAGCCGAGACGATGAAAATGTCGGGGCGTCACATCAGTATGGATGCGCCGTTTGTGGAAGGCGAGGACAACAGTCTGATAGACGTTATGCCGAATGAGGACAGTCCCAATGCCGACAGGGGGTTGATCAACGAGTCGCTGACGAAAGAAATAGACCGGGCATTAGCGACATTGACCGAAAGAGAGGCTAAAATACTGCGTCAGTTCTTCGGACTCGGTGTACAGGAGAAGACATTGGAAGAGATAGGCGAAGAGTTGCACCTGACTCGCGAGCGCGTTCGGCAGATTAAGGAGAAAGCGATAAAGAAACTGAAACAGAACTCCCGCAGTCACATTCTTCGTACATACTTGGGATAAAGAGGAATACAAAATAAAAAAGATGTGTCAAATCAGATTTTGACACATCTTTTTAGATGACATCTACAATTCTGTCACTTTCTGCCTTTTTCTATTATTTCTTGAACCACCGGCATCCAAGCGCTGTCTGTGGCGGCTTGCAGACACCGGAAACCGAACCGTCTGCCGACTTCCAGATTGGGTGTGAGGTCGTCTATATAGAGTGTGTCTGAAGGATTGATGCCGGTATGGTCAATGACGTATTGAAATGCTTCGGGGGCGGGTTTGGCTATGTGTATTTCGTTGGAGAAGAACTGCGCGGCAGCAAGGCTTAATTCGGGGCAGTTATGCCTGACCCAAGCGGCGTGAGTGTCGTTGATATTACTGAGAATATAAAAAGGTATGCCTGCTTGGTGCAACTGTCGGAGCAAGAGTGCCTTGTCAGGTCTGAAAGGCAGTAGCATAGCGAACCATGCATCAAGCAGTTGCTCTTTGGTGGTATCAGGTCTGCAAACTTGCAGGGCGGTGGAGAGGAACTGGTCGGTGGTTATTTGTCCTACTTGGTAAAGGTCAATAAGTTTGGAGTCGTGTCCGCCGAGCAGGGCATCGGCCGTGATAAGTGAAGAGGCTGCCTGTCGGGAGTCTTGTTTGTTTTTATCCAACAATTGTGCAAACGCCTGTAGCGAACGCTTGGGGTCAATATCCACGAGAACGTGGCCAAGATCAAATAGCAGGTTCATAGTTAGTTGGTGAAGGTTGGAAGATTTATTTATTTGAAAGTTTAGGATTTGGTGGTGGTAAATTCCTCATCCCAAGTATTGTGGGTTATTCCCATAAGTTTTTGCATCTGCCGGTGTGATTCGTGCAGCAGCCGCTGCACCTCCGTACAGCGGGGCCGGGTGGTGTCGGGAACGACAGGGTCGCCTATCTCTACTGTGATGAGAGGGCTGTTTTTATGTCCAAAGAGACGATAGATGCCTGTTCGTGGACGGAAATTGATTGCGCAAGGGAGAAGAGGCATGTTATATTTGTATGCCATTGAGAAAGCTCCTTTTTGGAATGGACGCAGGGGTTTGTAGAAGTCCCATCGCGCGGCTTCGGGGAAGATATGGAACCACGATTTTTGTTCGTGGTAGGCATCGAAAGCGGCATTGAACTTTTTCATTGCTTCGAAATTGTTTTCAGGGATGGGGATACCGCCGACGACATGTAGGAAATAGTTGACGCGTGTGTTGAAGTTAGGCGCAAACATAGGTATTTTGGTGGTAGGTTTGGCGTGTGTGGCTATGAGTACAGCGGGGCAGTCGAGAAAATAGACGTGGTTGGAGAGTGTGATGGCTCCGTTCTTGAACAGGTCTTTGTATTGACGCAGTTTGTGTCTGCCGTGTACGCGCATTCCCATACATAGTCTGAGATAGATACCAAGCGATATGTAGAGAATAAATATATATGACCAGAAGATGCGCCAACGGTTGTGGAACGAGTTGTCATAATAGGGATAGTTCTCGTCAATATCCTCTTTGTGGATTTGGTTCATCGGTTTGAGCCTTGCGTGCGGGTTGTCCTGCGGATAGGATTTGCCTGTTTCGGGGACGAGAGTGCCGGGTGTGACTTGGAGTGAGTCGTAACGGATATTCATAATGGTTTATGGTTGTATGTTAAAAGTTGAAAGGAGTTTATAGCACGTATCTCACTTGCTTGAAATGGAAGGTCAGTTGCCGGTTGTCTTCAGTCAGCAGTTGTAGCTCGCCGGAGGGGAGAACGGTTTGGATACGGGCAAGAAACTGGCGGTTGTTATGAAGGAGCTGCGGTGTGGAAGGTGCGGAGGATACTTCCCTTTCCTCCCAAAGAAAAAGACCTTCACGTCGATACAGACATTTCATATATTCGTGAGCCACTTGTTGCCGGAAATTGAGAAAATCGCTCTTTGCGTTTGCGTTGAAGAGTAGAGAGCGATAACTCTGCAATGACAAAAGGAAACGCTGAAGAATGAGATTGCGTTCAATTTCGCAATGTGTTATTTGGCATAGTGATATGGGATTGGGGGCATCAGATATGAATTTAGTCTGGTTGACGTTTAGTCCTACACCTGCTATTGAACAGCTGACTTCGCCGCTTTGCCATATATTTTCGATTAGTGTGCCTGATATTTTGAAGTTGCCGTAATAGAGGTCGTTGGGCCACTTGATGGCCAATTGCGGTTGTTCTTTTTCGGGAAGAACGGAAAGTGTGGCTTTATATATAGCAAGACTGACTATTTGTGTGATGACGAACTGATCCGAAACAGGAATATGCCAATCGCGAATGAGCGTGGAGAAAAGAAGGTTTTTGCCTTTTTCCGCTTCCCAGCTGTTGCCTTGTTGTCCTCGTCCGGCTGTTTGGTAGTCGGCAATGATGGTGAAGAGGTCTTCGCGGTCGAGGTATTGCTCACGCAGAAGACGGTTTGTACTATCTGTTTCGGCGATATACATCAATGAGGTATTTTTCAATGACGTTTTTTATTTCCGTCGATTTGCCTATTGCACTGCTGACCATGACAGCGAAGACCCATCGTCTGCCATCAGGCAGTTCGATGTATCCGGCATAGTTTTTGGTTCCTGCGATGGTACCGCTTTTAGCGTGTACACGACCTTCCAGTTCTGTTCCGGCGAGTAGTGAGCGCAGTGTGCCTGTACGTCCGCTGACCGGCAGCGACTCGTAGAAGGCATCGCGGTTGGATGACGCGGACATATAGGTAAGTATATCCACTAACGACTCAGGGCTGATGGCGTTTTGCGGAGCAAGACCGCAACCGTCTTTGATAGTAGCACCCATAAGGTTGACACCGCGGTTACGCCAATAGTTACGCACCATCTTTTCCGAGTTGTACAGAGTACATGGAGTTCCGAGTCTGGCACCGAGCAGACGATAGAGCATTTCGGCGTAAAGATTTATGCTGTGTTGGTTCGTTTGGACAACTATCTCACCGAGCGGTGTTGAGCGGTGAGTATATAGTTGTGTCCGCGGCATAAGGTTAGGTTCGGATATGTATGTAGCCTTTCCGTTGATGGTTATACCGGCCTGTCTGAGTCTTGATGTGAAATGCTGTGCAAGCAGAAGTCCCGGATTAGGAAGGTCTCCACGTACACCGAACTGCCCGCGGTTGGAAGGTATAGCCCCGACAAGATAACGTTTGAAGTTGTAAGGCATACCGTGAATATAGGCACCGTCTTCTTGAATGGAAGTACAGCGTATATGGTTTTCAAACTCAATTTCGGGGACTTCGGGAACGGTATAAAGGACTTTGGCGATGGTGCCTGTCTCGTTGCTGCGCAGAATGACATTCATCGTGTTGTCCATATATGCGAGAGAATAGATACCCGGAGCATAGTAGTTGCCCGCGTCTTCCCACAGCCAAGCTGGATTGAGAGCGTCTCCATTGAAGTATGAAACGTCAGCCACTATGTCACCGTTGATAGTTTTGATGCCGGCATCACGGACGGCTTTAGCCCACGTTTGCAGGAATGTTTGTCCTTGCTTGGCACTTCCGAGTACGGGATCCCCATAACCGTGAATGTAGAGATTGCCATTGAGAGTGCCGTTGTCTATTTTTCCGCTGTATTCGAGAACAGTGACGAGACATGAGTCTTCACCCATTATCTCAAGAGCGGTGGCGGTGGTCAGTATTTTCATGACGGAAGCAGGCGGAATAGCATTGCTTTTGCGGTATGCGTCTATTTCCTCACCGCTACGGAGGTCGCGTATATAAACACCTATGTTTGCATATCGTGTATGCGGGTCGTCAAGGAATATGGACATTGATTCAGACTGTCCGGATGCCAGCAGCGGCAAAAGCGACAGGAAGAGCAGCAGTTTTTTCATTTCTTTATCCCTTTCTCCACAGCTTGTCTTACTATTTCCATAGCTTCATTTTTGTCTTCTGTCTGCGAAATATCAACAGGTTCTCCTATATGCAGATGGACTGGATGACGATGAACGAAGTATTCGCCTTTTCGCTGAACATTATAGCAACCCGATAGCGAGAGCGGAATGACGGGTAATCCGAGATCGAAAGCGATGCGGAAGGCTCCGCTATGGAAACGTCCTAACTGTCCGTCTTTTGAGCGTGTGCCTTCAGGGAAGATGACAGTGCAAACACCATCGTGCAGTTGTTTTTTTATCTCTATGAGGCTTCTTGCGGAGGAACGTGCGTTTGAGCGGTCAACAAATATGTGTCCTGCCGCTTTGCAGGCTGTTCCTACGAAAGGAACTTTGCGCAACTCTTTTTTCATCAGCCACTTGAAAACAACGGGCAGCCAGCCGTAGATGAGGAAGACATCGAACATAGATGAGTGGTTGGCAACAAAGACGTAGGACTGGTTAGGGGCGATGTTTTCCAATCCATCAACAGTGACGGGAATAAATAGCCAATAAAAGAAAAGGCGGCACCATAGAATCTGTACCCAATGGATTGGCTTGGAATTGTGGAAAGGAAAGAAAATCATAGTTATGATGGCGCACATCAGAGTGTTGAAAACGAGGATGGGCAAAACGAGAATCTGGTAGATGCAATAAATGATGCGTAACATAATTTATAAGGTGTTTAGTCGGTTGTGTATTTTTGCATAAATCCGCGATAGAGTGCGCAGATACGTCTTATTTCTTCCCATGTGTCGTCTGATAGTTTGGTGCCGATTATTTCCACCACCCGTCCAGCGGCAATGGTACCTATTTCAGCGCAACGTCGGAGGTCAAAGCCATCGCTCAAAGCGTGAAGGAATCCTCCTGCATAGAGGTCTCCGGCTCCGGTGGAATCTGTACAGGAGGTGGTGATGGCACCTATATGGCACATATTGTTGCCTTGCTGGACATAACTGCCTTTTTTCCCGACTTTGACAACGGCTATATCACATTCTTGTGCTATCTTTGCAACGGATTCAACAGGATTAAGATGCGTGTAGGCAAAACTCTCGTCTTCATTGGCAAAAACTATGTCCACGTATTGTTTTATCAGATTTTTCAGGAAAAGGTGGTTTTCATTGACAACATTGTAAGACGCGAGGTCAAGCGAAACCATACAACCTGCTTCTTTGGCGAGACGAATGGCTTTTTCGATTAGTTTGTTGTCTTGAACCATATAGCCTTCTATATGGAAAATGTCGTAGCCTGTGAATGCCTCTTTATGTATGTCATCGGCATTGAGGTCGGCAGATGCACCGAGATAGGTAGCGAA
>Ga0310696_10000812_pt1 | contig 46484 bp, 43 predicted proteins | sample AusTroGonzalo_MG_4_FD_203885 | JGI IMG/M metagenome (GOLD analysis project Ga0310696, IMG submission 203885) | Bovine rumen microbial communities from tropical cattle in Woodstock, Queensland, Australia - Gonzalo_02 (v2) (version 2) | ecosystem: Host-associated > Mammals > Digestive system >... | reverse complement strand
TCGTCCGTGTAGTTCAGCGAGCGGTCGGGCATGAGGAAGAAGTCCAGAGAGGTGAGGCCGAAGGTGTCTGTAGTGGTGGCAGTAACGGTTGTGCCAACCTGCTGAAGCTGAACAGCCGAAACGAACCTACAGTAGTTCCCGAACCCCATGCAGTCCAAATGAATCATCTCCCCATCGAACAATACACAGCCGGGACAATCTTTCGCTTCGTGACCAATTTGTGACACGATCATCGTCGTGGATGCTGTCTTACCGTCCGAGGGGATGACGAAGACCCTGTTAGGAGAGGGGTGGCGCATCTCAACGCTTCCGTTTTGTTTTTCGCAAGCACCAAGCAGCATGGCTGCAAGGACTGCCAATGTCAATACTCTTTTCATAGCATTCTGTTTTGTTGAATATACAATTGTCGTTTATTTTCGGCGGCAAAAATACCAACAATCGTCGAGCAATTTTATACCCCACGCCAAAAATGTGTTCACTCACGCCGAAAATATGACGAAGTGCCGTGCGGATGATAATTTTAGGGGGGGGGTATATATTTGATAATCAATAACTTATGTTTACATGGGATTTTAATGGCTCAAAATACCGTTTTGGGGTATTATCGCCCCGTGGGGTATTAACGGAAGGAATAAATTGGCTATCTTTGCCGCCGTATCCAAACATCAATGTTATGAAACACCAGAACACCTTTGTCACCATTTCGCTGAACATCCTGTTTTGCGCCGCCCTGCTGTGGTTCTTCTCACGGAACGCGTTCCTTCGCCCGTATTTGGGCACTCCGGCTAAGGAGGTGCTTTCCGGTTTGCTGCTGCTGGCCACGCTGTACGCCAACTACTTTGTCTTCTATCCGAAGCTGTATCGAAGCCACACTACTTTATATTGGTCTTCTGTTGTAATAGCTTGTTTGGTGTCAGGTGGCATAGAACTCGCTCTTGGCTACACGTTTATTTCAGAATGCCATGCAGTGATAATAACTAAAGTGGGATTATCTTATTATTTCTCCAAGCTTTTGATTTTTGTTTTCAGCCGCAACCTCGCATTCAATTTCTTCCCATATATGCTGAAAGAGAGGAAACAATTGCAACAGTCTTTGGAAACAGAGGTCAGGGTCGTTTGTCAATATGCCAGAATGATCGATGTGTGCGACGGGGAGAACAACTGCCAGCACATACCCATTGACGACATCTTCTATTGCAGGAAGAACGGGAACGAGACGGATGTCTATACGGTGGGCGGCGTTAAATACACCCGCTTTTGCACCATCAAGTATTTGATCCAGCTCATCGGGGACGATGAGTTTGTCCGCATATCCCGCTCCTTCGTGGTCCCATTCCAGCACATCGCCTCGTGCGACGGAACGTCCCTGGTCATGAAGTCCGTGCCCTGGGCGGAAACACCCCTCGCGTTCGATCTGGACACCCAAAGATACCCTCATGCCCCCGCCGCCATTGAGCAATATCTGCGCGCAGGCCATGAGGCCGCGGATGGCGTTCCGGCGAACGGCAAGGACGGAAAGGGCAAAAAAAGCTTGTCTGTCCCGCCGAAAGAGAAGCTCGACGCCGTGCTCGGCTACATCCGGGAGCACCCTGGCTGCCGCTCCACGGAACTCATGTCCCACACGTCCTATTCACAGACCACGATGGACAGGTGCCTGTTCGAACTCAAAAAGAGAGGACTTGTCGAATACGCCGGAAGCAAGAAAAGGGGTGGCTACCACCTGACCAACACCTCGCAGGATAGCGAAAAGGTAGATACAACTCAACCAGTGGGAAAGTAACAGAAAATGAAAGAGGTATCGTCCAAGAGGAACCAGAAGAGGCTAAGTTTGAGTTGGAAAATCATGAATAAAAGGAAGACTTGATTTTACCGTTCAATTGGGCAGACATTCTTTTTAAATATTATTGTATTGAAAAAAAGCATACTTTTGCCACCGATATGCCGAGGCATATTCACTTTAAATCACGGCACCGCCAAGCCCTTTTTGACGGTGCTTTTTGAACCTAATTTGTACCCCGCGTATGCCTAAAATCGCGTATCAATATGAATATCAAACAGATGTGAAAGATATAGAATTTACCCCACACAAGGCGAAGCCGCAGTGTGGGGTCAGAAATAAACGAAAAAACTTTAACAATGATTGAATCCCCCATCTTCACGCCCTGTCAGATAGGGCCTATAACCTTAAGAAACAGGACGATACGTTCCGCTGCATTCGAAAATATGGCTGTGGACAATGCGCCGTCGGAGGCGCTGTTCAACTATCATACGGCGGTCGCCCGTGGCGGTATCGGCATGACCACGGTGGCCTACGCATCGGTGAGCCGCAGCGGCCTCTCCTTCAACGGACAGCTTTGGCTGCGCGAGGAGATTGTGCCGGAGCTGAAGAAACTGACCGATGCCATCCATGCGGAGGGCGCGAAGGCTTCCATCCAGATTGGGCACTGCGGCAATATGACCCATCGCGCCACCTGCGGCGAGAAACCGCTCTCCCCGTCGGGACGCTTCAACCTTTACTCTCCGACGTTCACCCGCAAGATGACCATCCAGGACATTGATCAGATTGTGGATGATTTCGGCAAGGCTGTGGATCTCTGTCGTCGTGCCGGTTTCGACTGCATTGAGGTGCATGCCGGCCACGGTTACCTCATTAGCCAGTTCCTGTCGCCCTACACCAACCATCGTAAAGACGAGTACGGCGGTTCTCTCCAAAACCGTATGCGTTTCATGCGCGAGGTCATCACCCGCGTGATGCAGGAGGCGAAGGATGACATGGCTATCGTGGTGAAAACCAATATGTACGATGGTTTCCGGAGTGGCATGCAGGTGGAAGAGTGCCTTGAGGTGGCGAAAGAATTGGAGCGACTCGGCGTACATGCGCTGGTACTCACTGCCGGCTTCGTCAGCAAGGCCCCGATGCACGTGATGCGCGGTGCTATGCCGTTGAAAACCCTCGCCTACTACATGGACGTGCGGAAGTTCTGGTGGCTGAAGATTGGCTTGCACATCGGCGGCCGTATGGTCATCCCGACGGTCCCCTACAAAGATGCCTATTTCTACGATACGGCGATGAAATTCCGCGAGGCTGTCAAGCTGCCGCTAATTTACGTGGGCGGTATGGTGGACAAGGACAACATGGAGAAGGTGCTTAATTCCGGGTTTGTGGCCTTCCAGATGGCCCGCGCTCTGGTGCACGACACCGACTTCGTCAACAAATTGCACAACGGCGAGTTGACCCGCAGCGGTTGCAAACATTCCAACTATTGCATTGGCCGCATGTACACGCTCGACATGCGCTGCAACCATTGCATGAATGGAGAGGCGATTCCTGCCAAACTCCAGCGCGAGATTGACGAGGCGGAACAACGGTGGCAATGAAACGTTAAAATATAATCCGAATAATCAATGAAAAAGAAGACTATTTACATAATCCTGGCCGCCGTGCTGCTCGTCGGCTGCCTGCTCCTGATTCTGGCCAAGACCGGCACCATCGGCAAGAAAGAGCCTATGTCCGACATCTTTGCCGTGAAGGACACCAACAATATCACCAAGATTTTCATTGCCGACATGAACGGCGAGTATTCCCTGCTGACCCGCCGCGACGACGGTTGGTACGTGCAGGACTCGGTGAAAGCGATGACTGTCAAGGTCAACGACCTGCTCTCCACCATCCACAACGTCACCTTGCGACAGACCGTGGCCAAGACTGCGCAGTCGAACATCAACAAGATGATGTCGGTGAATGCCGTCAAAGTGGAGATTTACCAGAAAGCCCCTAAGTTCAAGCTTTTCGGCATCCCGTTTTTCACCAAGGAGCGGAACGTGAAGACCTACTATATGGGGCCGTCTACGATGGACAATATCGCCAACTATGCCATTTTAGAGGGCTTTGACGAGCCTTGTATTGTCCATATTCCCGGCTTCCGCGGCTTCCTGACGCCGTTTTATGCCTTCAATCCGGTCGATTGGTACAGTTGCGACCTCTTTTCCACCAAAATCACCCGCATCCAGTCGTTGTTGGTCGAGGATTTTGAGAATCCTGAAGAGTCCTTCTATGTGGAAAAATCCGGTCCTCGCTTCTTCAATTTGTACAATATTCATAAAGAGCTGATTACGGACTATGACACGGCCAAACTGTTGGATATGCTGGCCGAATATCGCGACAAGAATTACGAGGTGTTCGTCACGGGAATGTCCGATGCGGCCAAGGATTCCATTTTGCGCTATAATCACTTCAAAACCATAACGTTGACGGATGTAAACGGAGAGAAGACCACGCTGGATATGTACCGCAAGATGGAACCGGATCCCTACTATTTGGATGCGATTATCGGGAGGGAGGATCTTGTGCAGGAGGAGCCGTATAACCGCGACAAATTCTACGCCGTTCTCAATGGCAATACGAAAGATTTGGTGCAGTGCCAGTACTACCATTTTGATCGGCAGGACCAACCGTTGTCGAATTTCCTGAAACAGAAGTAGCCGATGACGGATGAACGGTACATGCAGCGTTGCCTACAGCTCGCCGCGTTAGGTTTGGGCAGCACGAGTCCCAACCCGATGGTGGGGGCGGTCATTGTGCGTGACGGTGAGATTATCGGCGAGGGTTACCACCATCGTTGCGGCGAGGCACATGCGGAGGTAAATGCCATCAACGCCGTGAAAGACAAGGCGTTATTGAGGGAGAGTACGTTGTATGTCAACCTTGAGCCGTGCGCCCATTTCGGGAAGACACCGCCGTGCGCCGACGCCATTATCCGCCACGGCATTCCCAAGGTGGTCATTGGCTCCATCGACTACCACGACAAAGTGAACGGCGCGGGTGTGCGCAAATTGCGTGATGCCGGCGTGGAGGTTGTCGAGAATGTCTGCCGCGATGCGTGTGAGGAACTCAACAAGCGTTTTTTCACGTTCCACCGGCAACATCGGCCCTACGTCATCCTCAAGTGGGCACAGACCCGCGACGGTTACATGGACATAGACCGCAGTGAAGGTAATGCAACCTCTTATTGGATAACGAATTATGCATTGAAAGTGCTTGCCCACAAATGGCGGGGCGAGGAGGATGCCATTCTGGTGGGTTGGCGCACGATGGCCAACGACCGTCCGCAGCTCACCACCCGCGAGTATCCGGGCAAAAATCCGCAACGGTTTGTGATGCAGCGAGGCGATGAGGTGCTTTCGGAATTAACGTACACGCCGCTTCCAGAGAAGGTGGAAGAAGCCCTGGATAGAATGTATCAACTTAATATCCAATCGGTTATTGTTGAAGGAGGAAGAAAAACATTGGCGAAATTCTTGGAGGCGGATTTGTGGGACGAGGCGCGGATTTTGGTGGGCAACCAGATGTGGGGTAGGGGAATGAAAGCTCCGAAATTGCCCGGAATTCCTGAAAAAACGGTAAATATTGACGATAATCAGCTGATTTATGTTCGAAGACAGCTATAAAACCATTGCAAAACCGGCTGAGGGCAGCTACAGCGAAAAGCGTAGCAAGTTTCTCGCCTATGCCTTCCCCGTGCAGAACGAGCAGGAGGTAAAGCAGCGGCTTGCCGAAATCCAGAAAAAGCACTGGGACGCGCGGCACCACTGCTATGCCTACATTCTCGGGGCGCATAAGGATGCCTACCGTATGAACGACAATGGCGAACCTTCCGGCACGGCGGGCCGTCCGATTTATGGGCAGCTCTTGTCGAAGGATTTGACTAATACGTTGGTGATTGTGGTCCGTTATTTCGGTGGCATTAAGCTGGGTGTCAGTGGATTGCAGAATGCCTACAAGGTGGCCGCCAAGGAGGCTTTGGATGCGGCCGTGATTGAGGAGCGCACCGTGCAGGAGACTTACCGTGTGACGTTTGAGTACGTGAAGATGAACGACATTATGCAGATTTTGAAAGATCCTGAAGTTCAAGTGCTTGACAGGCAGAGCTATATGCAGTGCATCTACACCATTTCCGTACGTCAGCGCGAGTCTGACCGCATCACCGAGGCCCTGAAAAAAGTGCCGATGACGACGGTCGAGCCGCTCTGATTTTTATCCAAAATCCGTTGTTTATATCTTTCTTTATTTTGAAGAAAAGGCAACGTTTTATGCCGTATTTTTGCAGTTTATTGCAAGTAATAGTCTGAAAATGAAAAATACAATCAAAAAAGTGACGGCAGTGCTGGTCGTGGCGGCGGTTCTTGCCGGTTGCGTGACCAAGCAACAATATGCCGAATTGGAGAACAAATATCAGCGTTCTCAGGATGAAGTGGCATATTTGACTTCCGAGAACAACAATTGTCAGGAAGCGAAGAAAAGTTTGGCCGACCAGTTGGCCTCGATGACCACTGCGGCCGAGAAGCTTACCGCCGATACCGTAAGGCTTTATCGTAAGGCCCGCACCTGCGAGATGGAATATGAAAAGGCGCAGAAGGAGTACGATGAGTTGCTGCGGAATTTCGCGGATGTCTCCTCCACCAACCAGAGCACCATCAACGACCTTATCGGCGATCGCGACAAATACAAAGACGAGCTTGCGCAGAAAGAGCGGATGCTCAACATACAGCAGGATTCTCTCGCCAAAGCGCGTGCGGAACTTTTGCTTAAAGAGCAACGTATCAATGAGATGCAGGCAATCTTGGCGCAGAAAGACGCTGAGGTGAAAGCCTTGAAGTACAAGGTTCTCAATGCGCTGAAAGGTTTCGAAGGCAGCGGTCTCAATGTGTATGAGAAGGACGGCAAAGTTTACGTCTCCATGGATGACAAACTGCTGTTCGCCTCGGGCAGTTGGGAGCTCAATGAGCGAGGTCTCAATGCTATCAAGGAGTTGGCGAAAGTGCTTGAGAATGAGCCGGATATTACCGTGCTTATCGAAGGTCACACCGACAATGTGCCCTATCGTGGCAGTGGTCAAATCAAAGACAACTGGGATTTGAGCGTGATGCGCGCCACCTCTGTGGTGAGGGCGCTGTTGCAGAACGGCAATATCGAACCTGTGCGCTTGTCGGCTTCCGGCAGAAGCGAGTATCTGCCTTTGGATGAGGCAAATACAGCCGAGGCACGGGCCAAGAACCGTCGCACGGAAATCATCCTCACGCCTAACCTGGACCAGCTTTTCCAACTGATTCAGGGCAACTAATGACTGCTTTCGCCGACACGCTTATCTCGTGGTTCGAGGACCACAAGCGCGACCTGCCCTGGCGCGGCGAAGCCGACCCTTACAAAATCTGGGTTTCCGAAATCATCCTGCAGCAGACCCGCGTGCAGCAGGGGTGGGATTACTATCTCCGTTTTCTTGATAACTTCCCGACTGTCAAGGCGTTGGCGGAAGCTGAAGAGGACCGTGTACTGAAGGTTTGGCAGGGTCTCGGCTACTACTCGCGCGCCCGCAACATGCATGCCGCCGCCCGCGAGATTATGGCGGAACATCAGGGACGGTTTCCTAATGAATACGATAAGATTCTGTCGCTGAAGGGGATAGGAAAATACACCGCCGCTGCTATTGCCTCCATCGCTTTCGGGTTGTCTTATCCTGCCGTGGACGGGAATGTGATACGTATTGTCAGCCGGATATTCGGTGTTTGTGAGGACGTTACACAACCCGCTGTTGTAAAGCAAATTACCGAAATTTGCGAGACTCAGATAGATCGCCAACAGCCTGGACTCTTCAACCAGGCAGCAATGGATTTCGGTGCCACCCACTGCACTCCGCGTAATCCGTTTTGCAGTGAATGTCCCTTCAAATCAGAATGTTACGCTTTGAGAAACAATCTTGTGGACATTCTTCCCGTTAAGAAGAAAAAGGCCGAGCTCAAGCATCGGTATTTTCGTTATACAATGTATCTTTCTGACAACCAAACTATTATCGAGAAGAGGACGGGTATGGACATCTGGCGGAACATGTACCAGTTTCCGTTGGTTGAAACGGATGGGGAGTCCACGTTGGAGAAGCCGTTTTTTGCCACCCGCGAGGTGCTCTCACATCAGGTTATCCATGCGGAGTTCTTCGTCAGGAATGTGGAAAAGCTTCCAGAACCATCGCAGAACCAGCAGATTATCACTTTCGATGACATTGTGAACTATCCGGTGCCGAAGGTGATGACGGAGTTTCTGAAGAAAATCATGTAACCGAAAAAAATTGTACCTTTGCGCCGCTCTTATATTAAGGTATAAAACATCTGAAATTTAAAACGATAACTATATATTATTATGGAAATCAACAAGTTACAAGAGGTTGCGGCGCAAGTGCGCAGAGACATCATCCGCATGGTACACGGGGCGAAGTCCGGGCATCCGGGCGGCTCGTTAGGCTGCGCCGACTTTATGACGGCTCTCTATTTCGAGGTGATGGACATTGACCCGGAGCATTTCACCCGTGAAGGTGTCGGTGAGGACATGTTTTTCCTCTCCAACGGCCACATCAGCCCAGTGCTCTACAGCGTGATGGCTCGCAGGGGTTTCTTCCCCGTGTCGGAGTTAGCCACCTTCCGCAAACTCGGCACACGTTTGCAAGGCCATCCCACGCCGGTGGAAGGGCTTCCCGGCATTCGTGTCGCATCCGGCTCGCTCGGACAAGGACTTTCGGTCTCTATCGGTGCCGCGTTGGCTAAGAAAGCCAATCACGACAAGCATCTCGTCTATACGCTCACCGGCGACGGCGAACTTGAAGAGGGACAGAATTGGGAGGCACTGATGTTTGCAGGCTCCAAACATGTTGACAACCTGATTGTTACTGTTGACTATAATAAAAAGCAGATTGACGGCAGCACCGACACGGTGATGAGTTTGGGCAATCTGCGTGCCAAATTCGAGGCGTTCCAATGGATGGTTTTCGATATGAACGGCAACGACATGAGGAGCATCCTCCACACAATGAAGCTTGCCAAAACGCTCTCCGGCAACCAGAAGCCCATCGCTATCCTGATGAAGACCGAGATGGGTCAGGGCGTGGACTTCATGATGGGCACGCACAAATGGCACGGCACGCCGCCCAACGATGAACAGGCCGCTGCCGCCCTCGCGCAACTCCCTGAAACACTGGGAGATTACTAATCTTCCCCTCCTGTGAAAATCGTCAACAAATACCTCTGCAAGAATTTCCTCGGACCTTTTGTCCTGACATTCTTTGTGGCCTTGTTTGTCCTACTCATGCAGTTTGTATGGAAGTGGGTGGATGAGCTTGTGGGCAAAGGTTTGGAGTTGACGGTGATGATGAAACTGCTGTTCTACGCCGCTGTTTCCTTGAGTTCCATGGCGTTTCCCTTGGCGGTGATGCTGGCCTCGCTGATGACATTCGGTAACATGGGCGAACGTTACGAGATTGTCGCGCTTAAGTCGGCGGGCATCTCCACACGCAAGATGATGACGCCGTTGGCCATCCTTACGGTGTTCATCACCATCCTTTCGTTTTTTGTCTCCGATCAAGTGATTCCTCGTGCCACCTTGAAACTCAGGATGTTGCTCTTCGATATTCAGGAGCAGAAACCAGCCCTCAACATTGAAGAGGGCGTTTTCTACGACGGTTTCGACAACTATTCGATTCTCGTCGGCAAGAAAATGTCCGACGGCGAAACCGTCAAGGATATCCTTATTTACGACCATTCACGACGAATGGGAAACACTTCCGTGACCTACGCGGAGACGGGCACCATGAGTGTCACGCCGGACAAGCACTACCTGATTTTCACCCTGCAAAACGGTTCTTTCTGGGACGAAACCTCCTCCATGGGGGCCAGTCGAGGGAAACCTTCGAAACTTCCACTGATGCGCGCCAGGTTTGACAAGCAGTACAAGCGCTTCGATATGTCGGATTTCACTTTGGGGCAGGCAGATGCAGAACTTTTCGAAGGACATTCCTCCGCCATGACCAATAAACAGCTGAGTGCGCAGATTGACAGCATGAAAGTGCAAATCCGTGAAATTGAGGACAATACTGCAAACGTCTTCTTCAACAACCTCTATTTTTACAACAGTTTTGTCCGGAACGACGAACAGTTCAAGACGATGGACACCGGTCGCGCGTTGGATCTCGCCTCGATGCCGCCGGAGTTGCGAAGTCGTATCCTGAACCATGCTGAAAACTCGTCTCGTTCATACATCTACTCCATGCAGTTTAATTATACGAGTGCGGAATACTGCACGCAGAATATGTGGTCGTATCAGATTGAGCTGCAGCGCAAATACCGTCTTGCGGTAGCTTGCTTGCTTTTCTTTTTCATCGGGGCGCCGCTCGGCTCCATCATCCGCAAAGGCGGCATTGCCATCCCGTTGGTGCTGACGGTTATCTTCTTCGTCATCTACTTCGCCTTGTCGGTTATGGGTGAGAAAATCGCCAAAGGCAATGTCATGCCGGTCTGGTTCGGTACTTGGATGTCGTCGTTTATCCTGTTGCCGCTATGCGTCTTCCTGACCTACCACGCCACGATGGATACCGCTGTGCTTTCGCCCGATACATACGCCAAATGGATGGATAAACTCAGTCATATGAAACTATTTAACAAAAAGAGACATGAAAATACTACAACTGTGTCATAAGACCCCCTTGCCCGCCATCGACGGCGGCTGCATTGCCATTCACAACATCACGCAGTGCCTGTTGGACAGCGGGATGGAGGTGAAGGTGCTGGCTGTGGCCACGCCGAAGCATCCGTTTGTGGTGACGGCGTATTCCAAGGACTATCTGAAGAAAACACGCTTCGAGTCGGTCTATATTGACACCACTCCGCACAAAATTGAGGCGTTGAAAACCCTCTTTACCGGAAATTCCTATCAAATTAGCCGGTTTTATCACAAAAATATGGTCGCCAAGCTGACGGAAGTGTTCAAAAACGAGGATTTTGACATTATCCATGTTGAATCCATCTACATGGCGCCGTATATCCCGCTGCTTCGCAAGCTTTCGAAGGCGAAAATTCTCCTGCGTTTGCATAATATCGAGCATCTGATTTGGGAGCGGCTATCTGAGAATGAGCATAATCCGTTCAAGAAGCTGGCCTATCGCGTCAACGCGCATCAGCTCAAGCGTGTGGAGCGGAAAATTCTGCGCGAGGTTGACGGCTACATGTCGATTTCCGAGCCTGACTACCAATATTTCCACAATACCGCGCCGAATGTGCCGGGTGTCGTGATTCCTTTCGGCATCAACGTTGATGACTATGACATGGAGGATGACGACTACATCGCCACTGACCGGCCGGAACTTTTCCATCTCGGCAGTATGAACTGGTCGCCGAATGTGGAGGGCATTGAGTGGTTTTTGGACGAGGTTTGGCCTGAGATTCTGGTTGCGCATCCCGATTTGACATTCACGCTGGCGGGTCACGACATCCCCGAGCGTATCCGCAACCGTCACGACTCGAATGTCATAGTGGTGGGTTCCGTGCCCAACGCCAACGAATTTATGATGGACTACGACATTATGGTGGTGCCTTTGCTCTCCGGCAGCGGTATCCGCATCAAGATTGTGGAGGCCATGGCTTTGGGTCGCGTTGTCATCACCACCGCCATCGGTGCGGAGGGCCTTGACGTGCAGGACGGAAAACACCTTTTCATCGCCAACACGCCCGAGGAGTTCGTTGCCATTGTCAACAAATGCGTGGCCATGCCCGACCTCTGCACCATTATCAGCGAAAACGCACAGCATTATATCTCAATGCATCATAACAACACCGTTATTGCGCAGCAAATCAAAGACTTCTACGAACAAGTATCCGGAAAATAATGGACGATTTGTTATCTCATATCCATTCGGTTGAGGACTTGCGTAAGCTGCCGGTCAAGTCGTTGTCGCAGCTGTGCGACGAGTTGCGTCAGTTTATCATCGAGCAGACGGCGCAGCATCCCGGGCATCTAGGTTCCAGTCTCGGTGTGGTGGAGCTGACGGTGGCCATCCACTATGTTTTCGACACACCGGATGACCGGCTGATTTGGGACGTGGGGCATCAGGCCTACTGTCACAAGATTCTGACGGGCCGTAAGGAGCTGTTCAGCACAAATCGCTGCTACGGTGGCATCAGCGGATTCCCGCGCCGCGAAGAGAGCGAGTTCGACGCATTCGGCACCGGTCACTCTTCAACGTCGATTTCCGCCGTGCTCGGTATGGCTGTGGCCGCGAAGATGGCGGGAGATACGCATCGCAACCATATCGCGGTCATTGGTGACGGTGCCATTGGCGGTGGCATGGCCTTCGAAGCCATGAACCAGGCCCCTTACCGCGATGTCAACATGCTGGTGATTCTCAACGACAACAAGATTTCTATAGACCAGAGCACTGGTTCGCTGAGCAAATACTTGATCTCCATCACTGCGTCGCCGGCCTACAACCGGATTAAAAATAAGGTGTGGAACGCATTCACCTTCAGGACCAACCACCCCAACCGCGCCACCAATTTCTTCAGCAAGATGGGCAACTCCCTGAAAGGATGGCTTCTGGGCGGAAGTAACTGGTTCCAAAGCCTTGGTTACCGCTATTTTGGTCCCTCTGACGGCCATGATGTGGTCTATCTCGTGAAAACGTTGCAGGATCTCAAGCGGCTGCCCGGCCTCAAACTGTTCCATGTGCTTACCGTCAAGGGCAAAGGTTTGGAGGCGGCGGAGCAAAATCAGACCCAATATCATGCTCCCGGCAAGTTCGACCCTGAGACGGGCGAGATTATCCGTGCCGAAGAAAAACCGCAACCACCTAAATATCAGGATGTTTTTGGTAATACCATTTTGGAGTTCGCCCGTGAGGATGAGAAAGTGGTCGGTATCACGCCGGCCATGGCCACGGGTTGTTCACTGACCATTATGGACAAGGAATTTCCTGAGCGTGTGTTTGACGTGGGGATTGCGGAGCAGCACGCCGTGACTTTTGCAGCGGGTTTGGCTGCTGAAAGTTATATCCCGTTTTGCAACATCTACTCCTCGTTTTTGCAGCGCGGTTACGACCAGGTGATACACGACGTGGCGTTGCAGAAGCTGCCCGTCATCTTCTGCATTGACCGTGCCGGACTGGTGGGCGAGGATGGTGCGACGCATCAGGGAGCCTTCGATTTGGCCTTCCTGCGCAGCGTTCCGGACCTCATTATCGCTTCCCCGCGCAACGAGCATGAACTGCGCAATCTGATGTTGACGGCTTACCAAAACGCAAAGAATCAGGGACTTCCGTTCGTAATTCGTTACCCGCGCGGCCGCGGCGTCCTCATCGACTGGCACAACGAACCGAAGGCATTGCCCATCGGCAAGGGGGAAATGCTCCGTGAAGGCGAAAAGGTGTTGTTGCTGACACTCGGACCGTTGGGCAACGCTGTAGAGAATGTGTTGCAGCGGTTGGAAGCGGAGGGTATCTGTGCGGCACATTACGACGTGCGATTCCTTAAACCCTTGGATGAAAGCGCGATGGAAAATTTTGCGACGAAATATCCGGTTTGGATTACCGTGGAGGACGGCACCGAAAAGGGCGGACTGTTCTCCGAGATGGCGGAATTTTTGGAAAATCACAAATGTTCCAACCGTCTGCTCCACATTGCTCTCCCCGACCGTTTCATCTCGCACGGCGACATCCCGAATTTGTATCGCGAAGTTGGGTTTGACGAAGAGGCGATTGAGAAGAAGATACGCGAGGCGTGGGGCTTGTAGAGACGCAAAATTTTGCGTCTCTATTAAACATCATCTTTGGATCATTATAAATAAACGATATTATGGCATTCAAAAAATCACTCCTTATCCCGTTGTTGTTATTGACAATTTGCTCATTTTCAACCCTATATGCACAGAGCGAACAAGAATTTGAGACCGATCCAGTCATTCTGAACCGCATCGATCAGTGGCAGGATTTGAAGTTCGGATTGATGATGCACTGGGGCATTTACGCGCAATGGGGCGTGGTGGAGTCTTGGTCCATCTGCAACGAGCCGTGGATTGATAGGAATGGCGAGCCCTATACGGACTATAAAGCCCGCTATCAGGCGCTGAACAGGACATTCAATCCAACGCAGTTCGACCCCGCGTCTTGGGCGAAACTGGCCAAAGACTGCGGGATGAAATACTTCGTGTTCACCACCAAACACCACGACGGTTTTTGCATGTACGACACCCGGGAGACCGACTATGCCATCACCGGCAAGGACTGTCCGTTCTCGCAAAATCCTAAGGCCGATGTGACGGGCGCGCTCGTGAAAGCTTTTCGCAATGAGGGACTCTGGACGGGCCTCTACTTTTCGAAGCCCGACTGGCATTGTCCCAATTACTGGGCACCCGAGTGGGCCACTCCCGATCGCAATGTGAACTACGACCCGACCAAGCATCCCGAACGTTGGGAAAAATACTGTGACTTCACTCGCAGACAACTGCATGAGTTGGCCAACAACTACGGCGATATCGACATTCTGTGGCTTGACGGCGGCTGGGTGCGTCCTGAATGGAGTGTGGACGAGGAGACCCGCGAGTGGCTCGGCTGCCAGGGCTGGATCCAGGACATCGACATGCCGCGCGTGGCAAAAGACGTGCGTGCCAACAACCCAGACCTCATCATCGTCGATCGCAGCGTGCACGGCAAATACGAAAACTACCGCACTCCCGAGCAACAAGTCCCTGACACACTGCTGCCTTACCCGTGGGAAACCTGCATGTCGATGGGCGATTCCTGGTCATACGTGGCCACCGACAACTACAAATCCACCAACAAGCTGATACACCTGTTGATTGACATTGTGGCCAAAGGCGGCAACTTCCTGCTGAATGTGGGCCCGTCGCCGGAGGGTACGTTGCCGCAAACCGCCGTCGAACGTCTGCAGGATATGGGCAAGTGGCTGACTGTCAATGGGAAAGCTATCTACAACACGCGCCCGTGCCTGCCCTACTGTTGCGGTCAGGTGCGTTTCACCCAAAGCAAGGAGGGACAGCGTTACGCCCTGCTGTTAATCCCTGAAAACGAGGCTGTTCCCGCCACCTACACCTTCAAAGGCACCGAGAAACCGGTGAAGACTGGCAAGGCCGCCATCCTCGGCACCTCCGAAAAGGCGACTGTCAGTAAAAAAGGCGACGAATATGTCATCACCTTGCCGAATAGCGTCCGTCAAAAGGCGAAGGATGCCGTGGTGGTGGTGCTTTAATGAGACTTAAGACTTGAGACTTAGGACTTGGGATATAAGACGTTGAGGCATGCATATATTAAAAAACCTCTTCCTTAAGAAGCCTCGAAGAGGCGACACGCGCGAAGCGCAATTAACCCCACACAAGGCGGAGCTGCAGTGTGGGGTCCCTGAGAAGCCCATTCCCCTCCTTTGGAGGGGTGCCCGGAGGGCGGGGTGGGGCCTAACCATAACAGCTGTGTTACTATGTTGTGCCTCCTGCCACACCGCGTCAGAAAGGCAAGCGTCTCCATTTGCAACGGCAGACACTATCCTTACCGAAGTTCTGCAACCTGAGTCCCCGAAATATACCGAAATGGAGCAAAAACTCCTCGATTTCGGGCTGGTGGACATCGCTGAGGTCGATTCCACCATCGGGGTGGAGCTGGTCTATGCCACGCCGGACAACTTCCTCGGGCACGTCCTCTACCCTGAAATCCATCATGCCTTTGCCATTCCCGAAATGGCAGAAAAGCTCGTCAAGGCGCAGCAGCGGCTGAAAGCGATAAATCCTGACCTGTCGTTGCTGATTTACGACGCCGCCCGTCCGCTATGTGTGCAGCGCGAGATGTGGGAGTCTGTGAAGGGCACGCCAAATGTGTCGTTTGTGGCCAATCCGGCTAAAGGCAGGGGAATGCACAACTACGGGGCGGCGGTGGATATCACGATTATGAACAGCGCAGGCACGCCCCTGCCGATGGGCTCCAAGCACGACTATTTCGGTCCCGAGGCGCGCATTGATCACGAGGACGAGCTTGTTGCCAACGGACTGATTACCAAAGAGGAATTGGAGAACCGCACGCTGTTGCGCCGCGTGATGACCGAAAGTGGATTTATCACCTGCGTCTCCGAATGGTGGCACTTCAACCATATCCCGTCGAGTCGGGCGAAAGAGGAGTTGAGGATTATTGATTTTGAATAGGAACGGGATTTTTCGTATTTTTGCGGTTTGAAAAAATGAAAGAAAAGAAACTATGTGTACTTACACCATAACAGTAGATGACAAAGCGTTGAAACGGTTACGTCCGGCGTTCACTCAGGAATCGTTCGGGGTGTGGCTGCAACAGCATGTGGACAATCTGGTAGAGGACATCACCTCTGATGCGCCACACAGCGAATCCCCCATCGCCCACACGGCGGAGGAGATGAAAGCCATCGTGGTGGAGAGGCTGCGACGAATGGAGTCCGGCGAAGCCACTTATATTGACGGGAGCGCAGGCTTTGAACAAATACGTGCAAAGTATGGCCTATAGATACAGATGGCTCGACCAAGCTCTTGATGATTTAGGTGAAGAAATTGGTTATGTTCGCAATAAGTTTGGAAAAAATGCTGCTTGGAAAGCAGAATCCAAAATCCGAACTCGTGTTGAACAGTTATGCATTTTTCCAAACATAGGAGTCCTCTATGAAAATCTTCTGTACAATGGCAATGAGGTGCGCATACTGCATCTCGGCCAAGTGTCTGTCATATACAGTTTTCATAATGAACTAATCACACTGATCGCCGTTTGGAACAACCGCCGAGACGAAACTAAACTTGCTGATGTCATAGGGTCGCGGTAGTCAGCATGAGAATTGAAATACAATAAATGGGAGAGTAATAACTAAAACAAACGAATAAGGAAGAGGAAAAATAAGTTAACATAATATAAATAATAGCGTTTGCTATTTGTTCGGTAACGTTTCTGAAACCTGAGAAATTTCAAAATACGTATTGAGACGAGCAAGTTGTAAATGTCTGCGTTTTACGTGGATATAACTTGTCTTTCAATACGGGTTTTCTCAGGACCTCAGAAACGTGGATAAGGAATGTCCACGTTTTTTATGTCCTGAGGGGAACCTGTGAGCCGAAGAAGAACAATCGCCGCTATACAAAAACTCGCAACACATACGTTACATTAACGCAACATATACGATTCTCCAATAATAGTTTTGCTTTAGTTAAATATCTTAGTTTTGCAGTCAACAAATCTTAACAACAGCTAATTATGGCAGAACCTATTCACATCGGACACATTATACAAGAGGAACTGCGACAACAAGGGCGTAGTGTCGCGTGGCTTGCACGACAACTGAACACCAGCCGGATGGCCTGTTACCGCATCTTCCATTGCTACAGTATTGATACCCATCTTCTTTACCGAATTTCGTCCTTTCTGGGCAAGAATTTTTTCGAAGTTTATTCACAAGGGCTGGAGAAAACTGGAATCCTGTAGCGTAATTGACACCGGATCAAAAAGGTTATGTCTCAACACGACAAGTCAGTTATTAACCGAAAAACCGAAGGCCAAATGGGATATAACACGGGATTGCTTTTATGAGAAAATATTTACAGTTTTTTCTGTTGTCCTTTTCAGCAATGATTTCTTCTGTTTATGCTCAAGATATGACTTTAGCAGCTTCTAAGGTCAATGACAACACCTTCATAGCCGAGGATGAGATGGCTCCTGAATATCGGATACTTACTTCCTCTGAGGCCGATAAGGTCATTTCTGTCCTAAGAAATTACAAGGAAATAGTTCTGTATTGCGGCCATGAGGGAGAGAGAGAAACCTATATGGTGTTATGTGATTACTGGAAAGAACAGGTAACCGAAGAAGACCTCCATTATTTCTCCGATGTTGGAATAGTAATTGGAGTTGACCCTTTGAAAGATTGGTATGAAATATGGGTTCTTGGGTACGACCTGCACACTGGAGACACAATATGTACTCCCATTGACCCTTCCTGCATATGGTTCCACGAAGATGACAGAATTTATAATATGGGAAACTATACGCTGTTAAATTCAGAGATAAAACCTTTCCCTTTCTTCTGGAAGGTCCCGAAATATACGCTTATCAATTGTCTGAATAAATACACAAACGGAATTCGACCGACCTATCACCACGACATACATGTGCTAGGGTTCTTTATCCCTTATGATCACATGCCCTCACCTCCATCCTATTACATGACTGTGAAAAAAAATCCAAACCAACAAATTGGACATAGAGATACTCCATCTGGAAGACCAGGGATTAATCCTCCTACGACTTCATCAGGAGACAGTGACTCATCCATTATAAACAATTCGTCTTCCAATCAACACATTGACAGTCAAGCACGTCTAGAAGACAGCATTCATAGGGTGGCGGATACTATTCAGTTTCAACATGTGGAACAAAACACTCAGCAAAGAGTCGAACCTCAAGAAAAACAAATCAACTTCCAACAGACAGAAAAAGAGAGAAAACGAATAGAACAGCCTAAGTCTCTGAAGGAGGAACAACAAATGACAGAAGTACAGCGATTTCAGGAAGAAATACAACGACAACAAAATATAATACAACAGCAGCAGACAGAAATACAAAGGTTGCAAGCAGAAGTAAAGCAACAACAATCGAAAATATCAAGTCAACAAGCGGAAATATCAAGTCAGCGGTCGGAAATTCAGCGACAACAGACGAAAATATCAAGTCAGCAGTCGGAAATACAACAACAGAAGAATGAAATACAACAGCAGAAGATGAAGATAGCAAGTCAACAGTCAGAAATACAACGGAAGCAGGGCGATGTGAAACAGCATCGTTAGTAATAGTCGATATTGCAACGACAGTTGAAAAGCAGGGGGTTCCGAAGAAATCCGCAACATAAATGTTGCAGAAATGGAACAAATCCGTATCATTACAAATAGCTGTGTATTAAATGATTATCGTATTTTCGCTGCGTTAAAAATATTTTACCCGTAAAACCGAAGGCCCGATGGGATATAACAGGGATGATTGCTTATGAAAAATAAAATCTACTCGTTTTGTGCTATCGCATTTTTAGCCTGCATGTTCTTATTTTTAACTCCCAGCAAATGTGAGGCTCAAACATTTATTGGAAAACTTGAAAGAATATGGCCTAATGGACAGCCATTAAACGGTGTTGATATATCAGATGGATCAACAATAACTATAATTGTGATAAACGGATGGGGAGGGCAAAAAAAAGTTGAAGGTTTTGTCCAACTTGCAAGTGGTAACGAAATCAAGACTTCTCTTCTTACAATAGACCGATATGATAGCAGCGTCATATCTGGCACCAACGGCGAGTACAGTCGTTATGCTTTCGAAAGTGCTGTTATCTTTCTTAGGGATAAAACATTGACAATTAGTGTCGCTGGCACATCATACATGGGAACCATCACTGAAGTCAAGTGACAAAAAAATGAAAATTTAACCGTTGTACCAAATAAATTTGTTAACGGGCTTCGCAAAAATGATTTGGCACATTTAATAAGAATAATATATTAACACAGAAGCCCATTTTCTGTAATAATGGAAAAAAACAACAAAAACAACAAAAACGAAGAACTTCAGTCTAGAAGGGAATTCTTCAAAAGAGCGGCAAAAGGCGCACTGCCGATCATCGGTGCAATAGCAATGATGAATTTGCCAATGTTTTCACGTGCTAGCGATGAGAAAATAACATCATCAGGATGCGATAATTGTTCGTATGCTTGTGGCGGTTCCTGCGCAAGTGGTTGTTCTTTACAATGTCGCCAAGGATGTAAGACATCGTGTGCTCTCAACTGCAACAGTCAATCTTCTTCAAATCCATGTGGTAGTTGTTCTAACGCTTGTTATAGTAGTTGTTCAGGAGGATGCAGAGGTAATTGTGCAGGTAGTTGTCATTCAGGTTGCTACGGTCGCTTGAGATAATATTTTGCAGAATAGCTAACATAGAATCTTCTTTAATATGTACAAGAATGCGTAACTGTTGCTTGTGTGGTAAGTCTAAAGGCAGATGCCGCGATGGCGCGAGATAGAAAACTGATAAACAGCTGGATTTTTCTCGTGATCAGATATAGGTTTCCAAAAAGAACACAAGATTAATAACATCATCGCATCGTTAACGATGCGATGATGTTATCTGTTACTGCAAATTATTATCATCATTATCCTAAACATTACTTCATGACTGTTTACAAAATAAAAGAGAACAAAGGAGTGTGGCAAGAAGGAGCTTATAAGAATATCACCTTCATCGTCACCAAGGACTGCCAGCTGGCTTGCAAGTACTGCTATCTGGTTGGGAAGAATGTGAAAGAGAGGATGACATGGGAGACGGCAAAGGCCTTTATCGACTATGTACTGGGGCATGAGGATGAGTTTCGCGAGGAGAGTGTTGTATGGGACTTTATTGGTGGCGAGCCGTTCCTGGAGATTGAACTGATAGACAAGATTTGCGACTACCTGAAGTTGCGGATGTTTGAACTGAACCACCACTGGTTCAACAGCTATCGTTTCTCGTTCTCCACCAACGGCATCAACTACCACACGCCAGCAGTGCAGCATTTCATCCAGAAGAACCGCGAGCATCTTTCCATCGGCATCACCATCGACGGCACGCAGAAGAAGCACGATCTTAACCGCGTGTGGAAACAGGCCACGCCCGATGAGAACGGCATTATTCATCCATCCGATCGCGGCTCCTATAATGATGTTGTAAAGAACATTCCGCTTTGGCTTTCGCAGTTTCCAGATGCGGGAACGAAGGTGACCATCAGCAGCGCAGACATCCCATACATCACTGAGAGTGTACTCCACCTTTACTCGCTCGGCATCCATCAGATGAACATAAACGTAGTATTCGAAGACGTGTGGCAGGAGGGGGACGACAAACGCTTCGAGGATCAGTTGATGCAGCTGGCCGATGCGATAATAGACAACGGCTGGTATCATGACTACGCTTGCTCGTTTTTCAGCGAGAATATCGGCAAACCACTTGACCCAAATCGCGACAACCAGAACTGGTGCGGTGCGGGACGCATGCTCAGCGTCGATGCAGCAGGCAACCTGTACCCCTGCACGCGCTTTGCCGCGTACTCACTAAGAAGCAAGAAAGCCCTCATTATCGGCAACATTCACGACGGTATCAACCAGAATCTACTGCGGCCGTTCCTGTCGCTCGACCGCACGACCCAGAGTCCGCAGAAGTGCCTCGACTGCGAGGTGGCTAGCGGCTGCGCCTGGTGCCAAGGCGAGAACTATGACGCAGCGCAAACCGACACCATCTACCAGCGCTCCACGGCCATCTGCCTAATGCACAAGGCGCACGTGCGCGCCAACAACTACTATTGGAACAAACTTTACCGCAAGCTAGAGTTAGAAGGTCTTCGCGAAGAGTTTGAGAAGAACAAAAAAACAACTAACCCTGTAATTTGCTAATGTCATGATAGAATATCTGATTATCCAATTAGACAACACCAGCACGTCGTATTGTCATTATGGAATTGAACGGAAGGAGCGCAAACTGATACCCATTGATATCCTGAAAGCCGGCATCAAATTCGGCATGATGGAGAATCTGATGATTCAGTTCATCTATCCAGACTACTCATTGCCTGAAGGCTATGCCGAGGTCATTGAAAGCATTGACCATAGTAAAATCGTTTCCTCTCAATGTGAGGACAAGGCGTTGGAAGCAGAAGCGGACGTGATAGTCTTTCACGATTGGACGGACTTGTCCAAATCCGAACTGGATCAAAAGAAGTGTTATGTTCTGCGTACTACAAAAACAGATCTGTTTGACCGCTATCTTTTCTTGAAAGAAACGCTTTCAAAAGTGCTGCGTTTGAATGTGGTCATCACAGATGTGGAAACTTTCACCGAACAAGATTTCGAAAGGTACAAACAAATCCTCCATGCGCTATCTGAACATGTCGAGAAGCTGTATGTGGAAAGCAAATCCCCACAACTGAACATTCTCACTGACCGGATGATGTTAGAGAAGATGAACAACTGCGGTGCAGGCGATTCCAACATCACGTTGGCACCAAACGGAAAGTTTTATGTCTGTCCCGCTTTTTATTACGAAAATGAGGAGAATTGCATTGGAGATTTAAAGCACGGTTTGGACATCAAGAATCCGCAACTTTATAAATTGAATTTTGCACCTATTTGCCGTCACTGCGATGCCTACCAGTGCAAACGTTGCATCTGGCTAAACCGCAAAATCACGCTTGAGGTGAACACCCCCTCGCACGAACAGTGCGTGGTGGCTCATCTGGAACGCAACACTTCCCGCGAACTGCTGGAAAACATCCGCAAGCACGGGATGTTCATGCCGGATATTGAAATTAAGGAAATTGATTATTTAGACCCCTTTGATAAACGAGAAGAATGGTAACAAAAAAAACAGTCGGTCAAGTGACCGAAGAGGAAAAAAATGAAATTCAACAGCTGTTCGAGAGACGGAACGGACTGAACGAACTGGCTAAAATATTAACACCCAACAATGATGCCCTCTACCAAAAACTGGTGAAAGACATGGGCGAGACCGGCACCAAGTTCCAGAACTGGTGGGATCGCATGGCTGCAAAATACCAGTGGGAGGCTGATGAAAACGGCCACTGGGAAATCAACTTCGACACTTGTGAAATCTTTTTAGTGACGGAATAATGATGGCTATACCCTTGTTATTTATTGGCACAACCGAGCTGCTGCTCATTGGAGGTCTGGCCCTGTTGTTGTTCGGCGGCAAGAAGCTCCCGGAAATGATGAAAGGACTTGGTCAGGGTGTACAGAGCTTCAAGAAAGGGATGAACGAGCCAGTGCCCGAAGAACCTGAGTCAAAAGAAGAGGATCATGTCGAAGAGAAAGAAGAAGGAAAGGAAACAGGCGGAAACGGACCAGACAGCGGCTCAGACGAAACCAAATAGCGCAGTAGACGACGGTCAGCTGCTAACTTTCGGCGGTCACCTTGAAGTGCTGCGCAAGATGCTTTTCCGCATCTTGGCTGTGGCCGGAGGGATTGCTGTAGTCGTGTTTTGCTTCAAAGACATCACCTGGAAGCTGCTGCTCGCCCCCAGCGAGTACGATTTCTGCACCTATCGATGGATTGAACGTTGTATCCAATCCATCGGCTATGACTTTCATTTTCAAGAGTTTCATGTGGATATGATTGCCACAGACCTCTCCAGCCAGTTTATGCGGCACATCACAACCGCGTGCTATCTGGGACTGTTAGGTGCTTCACCTTACATTCTGTTTGAGCTGTTCCGCTTCGTTTCACCGGCCCTTTACGAGAACGAGCGGAAATATTCCGGCCTGGTTGCCATCATTATCTACTTGCTGTTCATCATTGGGGTACTGATGAGCTATTTCGTGCTCTTCCCCATATCGTTCCGTTTTTTAGGCACATATAGCGTTTCCGACAGGGTCGTGAGCAACATCACGCTCGACTCGTACATCACAACATTTGTTTCGCTGACGCTTATTATGGGGGTCGTTTTCCAGCTGCCCGTGGTTGCATTTTTCTTGGGGAAAATGGGAATTGTAAATGCGGAGATGCTTTCCAAGTACCGCAAGCACGCCTTTCTCATCATTATGCTGGCCGCCGCCGCCATCACCCCGCCCGACCTCATGACCCTCATCCTCGTCACCATCCCTCTCTACCTGCTCTACGAGTTCAGCGTGCGGGTGGTGCGACGGGTTACTGCCAAATCATAACAAAACATAAAAAAACACCTGCGAACTTCGCAGGTGTTTTTTGTGGAGCGTATGAGAATCGAACTCACGACCTCTTGACTGCCAGTCAAACGCTCTAGCCAACTGAGCTAACGCCCCAACTGAAATCGGCGGCAAAAATACATTTTTTTTCGATATGTCCAACCGCCGATGCACTTTTTTATAAGAACTTCCGTATATTCCTAAAACACAAATAATTATCAACAGATCTATTGCCTTATGCCTCCTGCCTAATGCCTTATCACACGCAATAGACTTCCAAGAGTTTCGCGTAACTGTCGGGGATAATCTGCAACTGCTCCATTTCGGCGGGGATGAGCGCAACTTCGCCGGTCTCTAATCGTTCCTTGGCGTTGTCGGCAATCAGGAACGCGCTGCCTTCCAAACAGATGTAGATGACAAACGAGTCGAGATTGACGAACGACTTCTGCACCTGCATGTCCATCTCCAATAGGTTGGTAGTGAAGTAGGGCGATTTCACCAACGAGACGGTTTTGTTCTTCTCGGGGGTGTAATGCACCTGGAAATCCTTCAGGTTCTCTTCGGAGTGGATGGCTTCGAAGGCCTCCTCCGTGTGCAGTTCGCGCCGGTTGCCGTCGGCATCCACGCGGTTCCAGTCGTAGATGCGGAAGGTGATGTCGGAAGGTTGCTGGATTTCGGCCAACAGCACCCCTTTGCCGATGGCATGCACCGTGCCGGCGGGAATCATGAAGGTGTCGCCGGGTTTCACGGGGTAGAACCTGAGGAAGAGTTCCAACGTGCCGTTCTCTACCGCATCTAAATACTGCTGGGCGCTAATCTTCTGGTTGAACCCGACATACAGGCCCGCGCCTTCGTCGGCCTGGATCACGTGCCACATTTCTGTCTTGCCATTCTGCCCGTAACGCTCCTGCGCGAACGCGTCGTCCGGATGTACCTGCACGGAGAGGTTGTCCTGTGCGTCAATGAACTTGATAAGCAGCGGGAATCCGAGCCCGTATTGCTCGTAGTTTTTTTCGCCCACAAGGTCGGTGAGGTAGATTTCGAGCAGTTCGTTGAGGTTGTTTTCAGCGAGGAAGCCGTTGCTGACCACCGACTCGTCGTCTACGAGGCCGGAGACCTCCCAGCTTTCTCCGCAGTTTTGCAACTTGCCGATGTTGTGTTTGAGGATGGTTTCGATTTTGCGGCCGCCCCAGATTTTCTCCTTCAGGGCAGGCGTGAATTTCAGCGGATATAATGTTGACATATTGAATTATTGTACGGAATAGTAGTTTCGGTTTTTATGTTGGTGCTCGGGACGCGGCTTGTCGGGGTTGGCGCCGCGCACGCTCTTCTGAAACACCCACTTGCCGTCCTCCTCGATAAAGCCCTGGTTCAGACTGGATTCTGGCACCATGTAGGCCGGCACGTTCTTCATCGACTCGTCCATCGGGATCAGCTCTTCGAAGATAATCATGTCGCAGCGGATGCGCTTGTAGTCGTAGTCACGGGTCTTGGGGTTGTATTTGCCCGTGCTGACGAGGTACTCCTGGTTCTCGTAGTTGAGGTACATTGTGGCGTTTTTGGAGTATTCGAAGATGACCCGCGCCACCTTCTCGGGGTAGTTCTTGAAGACCCGCGCCCCGAAAATCGGGGTCATGTCCTTGTTAAAGTGCAGAATTTCAATTAGTTTCTGATTGGTAAACAAGTCGTTGCCGTTCCAGCCGAGGAGCGTGTAGTAGGTGGTGTTCTTCTCCTTTACGGGGATAATTTTGTAATAGACGGCGCCGTACCAGCGGTTGTGGTTGCCGACGAGCGTCTTGGGGTAGTCAATGTTCTGCCGCTTGTCGTAGAGCGGGTAGAGCACATGCTTCTTGCGGCTGTCGTTGTAGACGTGGATGAAGCCGAAATTCTCGATGTCATAATTGTTTTTGACAACATACCACGTGAAAATCTTGAAAACATTGTCGGGAGAGGCCAAAACGCTGAAGTTGTCGACCGAATCCCAGGTGAATTTGAAGGCGTCGGGCATCTGGAGCACCTCCTCCAAAAGGGTCATGAAGTCCTCGTTGAGGGCAAGTCGCACGGTTTCGTCAGATTCGGCCATCACCTGGTTGCGCAGGTGGATGAGGCTGTCCTCCCACATACGGAAATCGGCCTTCTTTTGGGGGAAAGCCGTCGTCCAGCAAAGCAGGATCAATGTCAATATGACCGGAAAGCGTTTGAGCATCTGAAAACAAACGGCAAAAATACAAAATATATTGCACGGTATCGAAAAATATGTACATTTGCCGCCTTGAGTTTTCCTATGAAAAACAGACGGTTTTTATATGCGGTCGCCCGGTTTAGGCGGTTCGTGAAGAAGCACTTCACGGACAAGGTTACTGTGCTGATTCTCAGCGTGGTAATTGGGTTTTTGGGTGCTGCTGCGGCCATTATCATCAAGAACCTGCTGCACTTCACCACGCGCCTGTTGAGCCAGGCATTCCCAGCGGCCAGCGTCAACTATCTGTACTTGATTTTTCCGCCCATCGGCATTTTTCTCACGCTCCTGTTCGTGCGGGGCGTGGTGCGCGACAACCTGAGCCATGGCGTGAGCATTGTGCTGAAGTCGATTTGCAAGAGCGACGGTATGCTGCGGTTCCATAACGTCTATTCCTCGATGGTGTCAAGTGCGATTACCGTCGGGTTCGGCGGTTCCGTGGGATTGGAGGCGCCCATTGTGCTCACGGGCAGTGCCATCGGCTCGAACCTGGCGCGGTTTTTCCATCTCAACACAAAGCAGACCACCCTGCTGTTAGCCTGCGGTTCCACAGCCGCGATGGCGGCCATCTTCAAGGCTCCCATCGCCGCTTTGGTCTTCACCTTCGAGGTGCTGATGCTCGATCTTACCGGCAGTGCCCTCCTGCCGCTGCTGCTTTCCGCCGCCACCGGCACCGTCATGTCCGTTCTTTTCCTTGGTCACGACGTGATGTTCACCGTGGACACCACCCAAGGATTCTCCGTCGGCAACATTCCGTTCTACATTATTCTTGGCGTGCTCACCGGCCTCATCTCCGTCTATTTTTTGCGCACCTCACGCTGGATTGAGAAGTGGATGCGCAAGATTAAACGAGTGTATGTCAGGGCGTTGGTCGGCGGTCTGGCACTCAGTGCGCTCATCTTCCTCTTCCCGGTGTTCTACGGCGAAGGCTACAACAATGTCAACGACCTGCTGAACGGCAAATGGGATACCATGTTCAATAATTCGCCGCTCTTCGGGCTGATGGGGCACGAAGGGCTGCTGATTCTCGCGGTGGCGGCCATTATTCTGCTGAAGGTGTTCGCCACCACGTTTACCACGACAGCGGGCGGCGTGGGCGGCGTTTTCGCCCCGACGCTCTTCATCGGCGCCTTCACCGGCTTTTTGGTGGCGCACGTCTCGCACGTCTTCCTCGGTATTGACCTGCCCTACGCCAACTTCATCCTCGCGGGCATGGCTGGCGTGATGACCGGCGTGATGCAGGCACCCCTCACGGCCATGTTCCTCATTGCCGAATCCTCAACGGGTTACACGCTGCTGATTCCGCTGATGGTTACCGCCGCCTGCTCCTACCTCTGTGTCAACCCGTTCGAGAAATACTCCGTCTATACGCAGCCGCTGGCAGAGAAGGACAACCTCCGCACCCACAACAAAGACAAATACGCCTTGCGCAAACTGCCTTGGCACCAGACTATTGACACTAACATCCTCACCATCCCTGTCCGCAGCACTCTGCGAACCTACACCGACGTCATCGCCCAGTGCAAGCGAAACCTCTTCGTGGTCATTGACGAGAACAATCTCTTCTCCGGCCTTTTGGTGATGGACGACCACCGCGATGTCATCTTTAAACAGGAACTTTACGACAAACTGCACGTCGAGGACCTGATGATTGAGCCCGAAGAGTTTATCTATGAGGACGATACGGCGGCGACGGTTTTAGAGAAGTTCAAACGCACCGGCAATTTTAACATGCCCGTCATCACCCGCGACCGGAAATACATCGGGTTCGTCTCCAAGGCGAAGTTCCTATCTGAATATCAGACGTTTATCGCCGACAATTCCGAGGACTGATTTAATGATGAATTATGAATGCTGAATTATGAATATATGGGTTGGGTGTAGAGACGCAAAATTTTGCGTCTCTACGATTCCCACCAATCACTAATCACTAATCACCAATAATGGAAATAATCAAAACCAAAATCGAAGGACTGTTAATCATCGAGCCGACGGTGTTTAAAGATGACCGCGGGTATTTTTTCGAGAGTTATAACGAACAACGTTTCAAAGAGTTAGGAATCAAGGACGATTTCGTGCAGGATAACCAGTCGTGCTCGCAGAAGGGCGTGGTGCGCGGTCTGCATTTCCAGAAGCCGCCGTATGCGCAGGCCAAGCTCGTGCGGGTGTTGCGTGGTGCAGTCCTTGATTTCGCCGTGGATATCCGCAAAGGAAGTCCCACCTACGGGCAGTACGTCTCCACGCTGCTCACTGCTGACAATTTCCGTCAGTTCTACCTGCCCACCGGCTTTGCCCACGGTTTCGCCGCCTTGGAGGACGACACCGTCTTCGCTTACAAATGTTCCGCCTTTTACAACAAGGCCTCCGAAGGCTGCATCCTCTTCAACGACAAGGATTTGAACATTGACTGGCAGGTGGAGAACCCGATTACGTCGGAGAAGGATTTGCTGGGGGAGGCGTTTGCGGATTTCGTATCGCCGTTTGAATACTAATCCCGAATGTAGAGACGCAATGCATTGCGTCTCTACTGTATCGGGCCTACATCGGAGTTACACCGGACTTGCACCGGACTTACACCGGACTTACACCGGAGGAAGAGCCTTTTTTTAACCCATTAAAAACAGGCAATCATCCGTATCCGTAAATTCCATATCTTTGCCGCCTAAAACCTGTCATTATGAAAAAACACCTGCTTCTGCTGCTGTTTTGCGGTCTTTTGCTGAACATTTCCGCCCAAAAAGAAAGATTGTATTCACCTGATGGATATACGATGGTTATTGTCAATTGTTCGACGGATCAGCTACATTATTCCGTTCGAAGCACTCATCCATACATTGACAGTTTAGGAAATGTCTTTATTGAGCCGTCCAAAATTGGGATGGAATTGGATAACGGCACCATACTCGGACGTGATCCGAAAGTGACGAAAATAGAACGAAAGTCCATTAATCAGGAAGTTGCTGCGCATTTTTACAAAAAAACGAAAACCCAAGACCAATATAACGAACTGATTATCAGCTTTAAGGGAGATTTTCAGGTGATATTCCGCGCCTACAATTCCGGCATCGCATATCGCTTTGTGACGAAGCGGAAGGAATCCCTTGTCATAAAGCGCGAGATTGCAGAATTTAATTTTTCGGGCAATGAACGAGTGTTTTCAAATGGTTCAAGTAAGGAACCACGAGCCCTTATTCCGTATGTCAACCGACAACCAGCTAAAAACGGCGACTTTTCCGAACAATTCTGCACCTCTTTTGAAAACACCTACGTGGATACGTTTCTCCGCGACATGGCCAACGACCGACTTGCTTTCCTGCCTATGTTGGTGAAGCAACGCTTTATGCCCAGTTGGGAAAGCAACCTGAATAATTGGCACAGACGTTTCGCTGTCATCACCGAGGCCGACCTCCACGACTATCCCGGCATGTATCTCAAACATACTGAGGCCAACTTAATGATCGGTTACTTCGCGCCACTACCGAAAACTTGGGAGCAAGGAGGACACAACAACCTGCAGTATGTCGTGAAAGAACGTCACGATTACATCGCCAAGACCGCTGGCACAAGGAATTTCCCGTGGCGCGTGATTGCCATTGCCACGGAGGATAAGGAGTTGGCGGACAACGACCTCGTCTATCTGCTTTCCGAACCGTCGAAAGTGGCTGATGTCTCGTGGATTAAGCCCGGCAAGGTGGCTTGGGACTGGTGGAACAACTGGAACATCTGGGGCGTGGATTTCAAGGCGGGCATCAACAATGAGACTTACAAATACTACATCGATTTCGCCGCCGATAAAGGTATTGAATACGTGATTTTGGACGAAGGCTGGGCGGTGAACAAGCAAGCCGACCTCTTCCAAGTGATTCCCGAAATTGACCTGCCGATGCTGGTGAAATACGCTGAGAGTAAGGGCGTTGGCATCGTGCTTTGGGCCGGTTATGCCGCCATGGACAAAGATATGGAGCGCGTTTGCAAGCACTATTCCGAGATGGGCGTGAAAGGCTTCAAGGTCGATTTCATGGACCGCGACGACCAAATTGTGGTCAACTTCTACGAGCGGATGGCTGCCACCGCCGCCAAATACCACCTCTTCATCGACTTCCACGGGGCGTACAAGCCGACGGGCTTGAGCCGCACCTACCCCAACGTGCTCAACTATGAGGGTGTTTTCGGATTAGAGCAGTGCAAATGGGTCGGCGCGGACGTGGATATGGTGACCTACGAGGTCACGATTCCCTTCATCCGGATGCTCGCCGGTCCGATGGACTTTACCCAGGGTGCGATGCGCAATGCTGCCAAGTGGTGTTACCATCCGAGTTGGAACGAACCGATGAGTCAAGGTACGCGCTGCCGGCAACTGGCTGAATATGTGGTTTTTGACGCACCCTTCGCCATGCTCTGCGATGCACCCTCCGCCTACTTGGAAGAACCCGAATGCACGGAGTTTATCGCCAATGTGCCCACCGTTTGGGACGAAACCCGCATCTTGGACGGCCAGGTTGGTGACTTCGTAATCAGCGCCAAGCGCAAGGGCAACACTTGGTACATCGGCGCCCTTACCGACTGGGAGCGCCGCACCTTCGAAATCGACCTCAAAGCCTTGGGCATCACCTCCGGCACCGTCACAATGTTCATCGATGGTACCAATGCCCACCGTAAAGGCATTGACTATCAAAAGAAAACGATGCCCGTTCCCGCTGACGGCAAACTAAAAGTGGAGTTGGCGCCGGGCGGTGGAGCGGCGATAGTGATTAGTTAATAGTTAATAGTTAATAGTGATTAGCAGCCTGGGATACCGAATTTGTTAGGGTGATTTGTCTATGCGTAGGAATACGGAACAATCTGATGATGAGCATATTATGTTGCGTAACAAGCCGGATTCGAGCGGATCGGTGGCGGATTGCATCGGGTTGGGAATAATGTTGGTGTTTTACATCCCACTTCTCCATTTCATGTTCGAGGACGGCTGGGACTGGTTTCTCTACGATTTCACGGAATTTTTCCTTTTCATGGTCTTTATCGTAGGACCAGGATATGGCATCTTCCTGTTAATCAGCAATATCCATTGGAAAATATTCGGTGGCGAAATCGTCCATTATTCTTCATCCGCCATTTACATCCAACAGAAAAAGCTGTGGCGTCGGGAAGTGGTGATTCCGTGGGACTGTGTAACGGATGTCGAGCCGTATGACGAGCCCATCTGGTTAGCGCTTGTGCCCACCAAGGATCCGACGGTGTGCCTCACCTACAAGACACCCGCTGGAAAGGCACGCAAAATCCGTTTCGGCTTCCATCTTAACCAGAAGCAGCAGGCGTATGTGGTGGAGCGGGTACGGGAGTTGTGTGTGGAGAGTTTTGAGAAATAATAATAGGCGATAGGGCACCTTGCAGCCACTCTATCTCAAAAGCCATACTTCGAACGGATTGAATCAGAAACTTCCTGATGAGAGACCACAGGCTCTTCTCCAGCTTCTGCTTTATGGATGCGGTCAAGCAGAATGGCCTGCATTTCTTCAGCAGTGTGTGCGTTAGGGGATTGACGTGAAGCGGCAAGCTCAGAAATCATCAGGTTTACCCGATGTTGAAGCCATTGGCCGATGCTTTCGCGAGTAGTGAGGCCGGGATTGATACGCCTCAGAGTGGCATCATCTACATTTATAGTTACTGTACACATAGTTTCTATATCCTATTTCGAGTCGCAAAAATACTATTTTTTCTGTTATGCTACGACCTGTTAACGTAATTTAACTTTATAGTCGGTTTCAAATTTCAGATTACAGGTGGTTTTTTGGGAACTTGAAACAAAAGTTCTATTGTCTATTCCAATAAAGTGTATTTTTGCCATTTAAAAATAGGGTAAGATGAATAAACATACAGAACAAAAGGAACTTCCTGAAGCAGCAAAACCAGTTGTTGCTTATTATGGTAGTGGAACTGTGTTTATTATAACGAATCACCATGATGGGATTGCAGAACGGGAAGCCTTTGTCTTGGCAGAGTGTTACGAAGAAGGAAAAGTGTTCCAGATTGTTCAAATCACAGGATGTCATGCAGGTTGGATGGCGGGATACATAAACGAAGGTATCTTGAAGGATTCTTGTGTTGCTATAACGCACGAAGAATTAGTTGGGGCCATCAAATACAATTTTCTAGGACCGGATTTCAACACAATGCAGATTTTGGATAGAGGATTGAAGCTGGAAGATTTATCAATTGACTGAAATTGTTTTTCTTTACGCGCAGATACGTGTGATACGCGGAGATAAAAAATATTCTCAATTTTGCGAAGATATGAATAAAAGTTGTATCTTTGTAGTCGATTATGATTGTAACATTTGATAAGGAATAACTTATGATACATAAAGCAGGAGTATCGGACAATATGATTGCCAATAATTTAACGTCGTTCATTCCAACACATCCAGGGGATGTTATCAAGGATGAGATTGAATATCGCGGCATTACGCAGCGGCAACTTTCAGAAACGACGGGCATCGCTTATTCAGTGATTAATGAGGTCCTGAATGGGAAACGCCCTGTCACGATTGAATATGCCCTGCTCATCGGGAAGGCTCTTGATCTGGATGCCGGGACTTTTATCCGTATGCAGTCGGAATACGATATGCAGATGGCACAACGGGACACCTCTTTTACCGCCCGCCTCGCTAAAATCCGCAAAATCGCCTCGGTACTGTGAAAAATTCCGTGACCATTCGCAGAATCTTGGGCATCACTGCGCTAGTGTGCTAAAAGACTATCTTTGCCACCCTAAATAGGAACTCCTATGTCAACGAACCACGAATCAGACACTGATGAATTTGACGGTCGCACCAAACTGCTGAGCAGCCGTCCGGAGCCGGATAACATTCTGGTGTTCGGGTTAGCAACGCTTATCGGGTTGTTTTTCTGCTTTATGGCATTTTATTTCGTGATTTCCGAGATGATTGAAATCGGATGGCGGGGGTTAGATGGTTTTTGGCCGTTTTTACACCTTTTCATTCAGGCATTCATTATTTGTGGTGTCCCCGTTGCTTACACGCTCATGGTATTAGACTTGCTGATTTGGCAGATCAAGGGGAAGGAACTTGTCACCTATTCGGACAAAGATTTGCTCATCCAGCATAAGAGTCTGTTCAGCAAGGAGTGGCGGATTCCCTGGGACTGCATTTTGAATGTGGAATCCTTTTCTTATCCGTGGTATAAATTTAAAGGGCGAGATGGGGACGAAACACTCTGTTTGTCCTACAAAAACGCGAAAGGCAAGACCAAAAAGGTGCGGTTCGGTCTGCTGCTCAACGAAAACCAGCAGAAGATTGTTGTAGAGCGCATTAAGGAACTGTGCGTGGAGAAGTTCATCTGAGAAAGGCGACGATTCTGCCTCGTGCCGGAGGCACGATATTTCAATAACCCCATACGAAACGAACGAAGTGAGTGCCGTGTGGGGTGCACGGTCGATGCGCGAGGTGGCGTGTTGAAAACACGCTACTATACACCAGACAAATAGTTGCGTGTTTTCAACACGCTGTTGTACGCAAGGCTGCCGTTATACCCCACACTGCGGCTGGCGCCTTATGTGGGGTTACTAAGATGGCGTGCCTTTAGCACGCTTTTCAGATCATTGTATATATCGCAACATAGGAACATCCTTTTCACTCCTGTTTTCAAAAAAAGAATATCTTTGCCATTCGAAATCAGGCTTGTTATGATACGTAAACCCTTATACCCGTTATTATTGGCCCTATGTCTGCTCATCCTGATCGACACGCCGTTCGCAGGGTTCGCGCAGTCCGAAGGCCAGCGGGATCTCTTAGAGCGGGCTTACGATACCAAATCGTATGATCTTTTGGAACAGTTCTTCGACAATTGGCAGAAGGAATATGCTGATAATGAGGTGGAAGCACCCGACAAATGGGTCGCGGAGGCGCACAAGGTGTTCGCCGCGATGTTACGTCCGGATATTTCCTCGGAGATTGGGGTTGAGGTTCTTGGACCGGTGCTTATCGTGCAAAGCACGTTGGATAAAGTAGGTTATGTGAATAAGAAATCAAGGGCTTTCCAAAAAGGTGATTTGTACAAAACCGTATATTTCATTGTTGATTCCGTCGTAGATTTCCGGCCGAAATATCAAATCGAAGGGCTTACAATAGTTTATCTGACTGAAGATTATAAAACTATCATCAACGATTATCTTACAACATTCATACTTCCCCCGTTGGAAATTGAAACATTTGATGAATGGGAACTGACGGAATCAGACAGTATTTGGACTGTATCTGGCAATGAGAAGGCGCCTTACGACTATGAAGATGCGAAATTACAAGAAGAATTAGAGAGAATATTTTTTTTGAGAGATTATGCCGGTTCGATACTCTGCCATTACTTTTTGGCATCCGTGATTACTCCTTTTTTCTCAATAGACAAAATTATATTTGACCGTTCCCTTCAATATGCCGTTGTGGAATATCACCAGTGCAAACGCGGCGGCACCATCGTACTTAAGAAAATAAAAAACAAGTGGACTTTCGACCATCGGCATGATTGGTGGGTTAGTTCATAACCTGATTATCACCTAAATCATGTCTGTATGTCAATAAAAGGTCAATAGTCAATGATCAAAGGTCAATAGCCAACAGCCAATAGCCAAAGTTAAAATTCAATAGTCACCAATGAATAATTCCCTCTCCCTCCACACCCTCCGTAACGCCAACGGCTTGCGTGCGGAAATCACCAACCTCGGCGGTCGCGTCGTGTCGCTGTTTGTGCCCGATAAGGATGGGCAGATGCGCGATGTCGTGCTCGGTTTTGAAAACGTGGAAGATTACCTTCCCGAAAACCATCGTTCCGACTTTGGGGCGGCCATTGGACGGTACGCCAACCGGCTGAAAAACGGACAGATAACCGTTGACGGTCGTACCTACCAGCTCCCGCAGAACGATGGTCCGAACTGTTTGCACGGTGGGCCAGACGGCTGGCAGTACCGAATGTTCAATGTGGAATCCGTGAGCGACAACCAGCTAGTGTTGAGTTTGGTCAGCGAGGATGGCGACAGCGGATTTCCGGGCAATGTGTGCGCCCGCGTCACCTACACGCTTACGGATGACAATGCGCTGGATGTTGAGTACGAGGCGGTTACGGATGCTCCGACGGTCATCAACATGACCAACCACAGCTACTTCAACCTCAACGGCGATGCCTCCACCGACATCCTCAATCACCTGCTGATGATTGACGCCGACCGATATACGCCTATCAACGAGACCTTTATCCCGACGGGCGAGTTGGCGTCCGTGACAGGTACTCCGATGGATTTTCGGCAACCCAAGGCCATCGGTCGCGATATAACTGCCGATTTTGAGCAGTTAAAGCGTGGAAGAGGCTACGACCACAACTGGGTGCTGAATACGAAAGGCGATGTTTCCCGTCCCTGCGCCCGCTTGGAAAGTCCCGTAACGGGCATTGCGTTAGAGGTTTACACCACCGAACCGGGGATGCAGGTCTATACCGGCAACTTCCTCGACGGCACATTTGTCGGAAAGGGTGGGGTAGTTTATCAGCAACGCGCCGCCGTCTGTTTAGAAACGCAGAAATTCCCCGATTCACCGAACCAAAACTGGCCGGAATCGAATGCTTTCCTACGTCCGGGCAAGGTTTATCGCAGCCGGACGAAATTCAAGTTCGGAGCGGTTAACGTAATTTGACCCGCCGCAAGTCGAGCATATTCACGGGGTTTACGCCCATGCCTTCCACGTTTTTCTGCACGAAACGGGCCACTTTGTCGTAGTACAAGACGACGAAGGGCGCGTCGGCCACCAACAACGAGTCCATTTGGATATAGTATTCGGTGCGGGCTGAATCGTCGGTGCAACGCTGCGATTTTTCGTACAGTTGGTCGAATTTCGGGTTCACGTAGTGGGTGTAGTTGGAACCCGTCGGCAGGATGTTTTTGGAGTAGAAGAGCGACATCTGGTTTTCGGCGTCGGGGTAGTCGCAAATCCACGAGCCTCGGAAGAAGGGCAGCTGGTAGCCGCGCATCATCTCGCGCTGCTGTGCCGGCTGCGCGATGTCGAGGTTCAAGGTGATGCCAATCTCCCCCAATTCGTGTTGGATGTACTGGCACAGGTCGGCGTACTGCGCCGAAACTGTCAGCGTGATGGCCGGTAGTCCTTTCCCGTTCGGGAAGCCCGCTTCCGCCAATAACTGCAAGGCTTTCTGTGGGTTATAGCTGTAGCCGCCGGTGCGCTCGGGGTTGTAGGACGGCATTCCACGCGGCACAAACCCGCCATCCCCGGCGTAACCCATATTGTTGCGCAGATACTTCATCATCTTCTCCCTGTCGAAACCGTAGTTGATGGCCTGCCGTATCCGCTTGTCCTTCAGCGGGTTGTTTTTATCCGTAGGTTTCAGGTTGAAACCCAAATACTCGGTGTTGAGGTATGGTCCGGTGATGAGTTTGATTTTGTCAGCATATTCGGGGTTCAGTCGACCGTCCTTGGTGAGCAATGCGTCTTTGTAGCTCGGGTCCACCCCTGACATAAAATCGAGCGAGCCCTTCATAAACTCCATAAACACAGACTGTTTGTCAACAATGAAGGAAACCGCCACCGCGTCGATGTAGGGCAGTTGCTTGCCCGCCGAATCCGTCTCGAAATAGTTGGGGTTCTTGCGCATCACAAGTTTTACGCCCTCTTCCCAAAGCTGCATCTGGAAAGGGCCGGTGCCCACCGGATATTTCCGGAAGTCCTTGCCGTAACGTTCCACAACCTCATGCGGCACCACCGAGCAGTATTTCATCGTCAGGATGCCGAGGAACGGTGGGAAGGGCTCTGTCAGTTCGATTTGGAAAACCGTGTCGTTCAACGCTTTGAAGGCGGGATTGCCCTCTTTGTCTCGCTTCACCTTCTGGAAAATCCAAGCGCCTGGCGAGGCCACCTCGGGACTGAGGATGCGGCCCAGGCTATAGACAAAATCTTCCGCCGTGACATAGCGCGGTTTCGCGAACGGGAAGAAGTCCGTATTGTGGAACTGCACGTCGTTGCGGAGAATGAACGTGTAAGTTTTGCCATCTTCAGAGATAGTCCAGCTTTTGGCGATGGCTGGCACCACCTGCAGGGCGCTGTCCATATCCACCAGCCCGTTATACAACTGGTTGCACGGCCATATCGCCGCCTGCCCGGAGGCGAACGCCGGGTCCAAACTCAGGATGCCGGAGGATTCGTTATAGTGGAAGATCTGCTTGTCAGGATGGTCGAACTTGGTCTTGCAGGACCCCAGCAAAACAGTGATTGTTAGCGAGATAGCAAAAAGTGAAACAAGCTGTTTCATAATTATGACAATGCCTGGTTAACCTTCTTGGAGGACTCCAACAGCGAGTTGTACTCCTCGGGGGTGATGTCGATGTAGAAATAGTAAATTGGGTTCACCGGCTGGCCGTTCTTGATGACCTCGTAGTGCAGGTGCGAGCCGGACGACATGCCCGTAGAACCCACGTAGCCAATCAGTTGGCCGCGCTTTACCTTCTGTCCGGGCTTCACGGCGGCCTTCGACATGTGGGCGTAAAGTGTCTGGTAGGAATATCCGTGGTTGAGCACCACACAGATGCCGTAACCGGAGCCGGGTTTCTCGCGGGAGACGGTGCCGTCGGCAGTGGCGTAGATGGGTGTGCCCTTCGGGGCGGCGATGTCAATGCCGGTATGGTTGCGCAACGTCTTGAGCACCGGGTGGTAACGCCGTCCGAAACCGGAGGTGATGGTGAACATGTTCTTCAGCGGACGGATGGCCGGGATGGCGGCGAGCATTTCCGCCTTGGAATTGGCGATTTTCTCTAACGTGTCCAACGAGCGTGTCTGCACGGCAAGCCGTACGGTCAGCTGGTCGGCTTTCTTGTTGGCGGCCTTCAGCAGTGTGTTGGCTTCGGAACGGGAAAGGCTGTCGAAGCGGGTGTCCTCGATGAGCAGCGGATAACGTTCGCTTGCGGGTACCGGGTCGGCTTCGAACACATTGCGGTAGACATTGTCGTCGCGGTCCTCGATGTCGGCCAGCACCTGCGACATCATGTCGATGCGCGCACTCAGGTATTCGACTTCGTCCTTCAGTTCGTTGTTTTCCTTTTCGAGAATCTTAACTTTCGGGGAATCAATAAAGTAGAAGGCAATCCACACAAAAACAAGCGCAAAGGCCACACCGCTCGCAAACACCCACGCGATACGCTTGAACAGGTGCTTGAAACTGAGCTTGACCTTCTCGTAGGTCAGCGTTTTCGGGTTAAAATGATAGAAGGACTTTGGCATTCTCCGTTAATTACAACCGATACAAATCTGGTCGCCCACACCGTAGCTGTTGATGTTGCCGCTGTTCCGCTTGATGAGGATTTTCAGCTGGATGCCGTAACGTTGCGCGATGTAGCGGTAGGTGTCGCCCTCCTGCAGCGTATGGAATTTGACGGAGGATTTCGTGCTCTTCTGTTCGAGGTAAATCACCTCATCCTCAATGGGTTCCGAGCCGTCATAGACATCGTTGTAAAGGCGCAGGTTCTTTTCGGTGAGCTGTAGCGCGGTGGCCAGCTTCTGGTAGGTGTCGCCGGCGCGTGCCAGAATGAATTTGGTTTTGTTGTTCTCGTAAACGGGACGGCTGGTATAAGGATAATATGCTGATTTGTAGGGCACTGTGTAAGGATCCAGCACGAAGACGTTCAGTCCGTTCACCTTTTCGGGTTGCGGGGTTTTCGGCTGGGATTCTGCTTCTGGCTCCGTCTTCTTTGTTTCCTGCGGTTTTGCCTCGGCCTTTTTCTTCTCGGGCTTTTCAACAATCACTTCAATGCCGTTCACCACCATGGTGTCGGACTTCACGGTGGACTTGGCTGTTTCTGCTTTCGGTTGAGTGGTCTCAGTTTTCGGCTTAGAAGTCTCTGCTTTCGGCTGGGATGTTTCAGCCTTTGGTTGGGCGGTTTCCGTCTTCGGCTGAACTGTTTCCGTCTTTGTCTGGGTGGTTTCTACTTTCGGTTGGACCGTTTCCGTTTTCGGCTGTGCCACAGGCTGTTTCGCCTCTTCCTGTTTCACTGCGGGGGCAGTTTCTGTAGGAGTTGCCGCTGGTTTTGCAGCCACCGGACTGGTTGAGCTGGTGATGCGTTCGGGTTGCGGTTTCTGCATTGCCCGGAGTGCCGTGGTATCCCCCAATTTCTGCGCCACTTTGCGGTCGTAGTGCATCAGGTAGTACTTTTCGATGATGGAAATCAGCGTGTCGGCATATTTCGGGTTGCCCGAGAAGCCCGCTTCCAAGAGACCGGTAGCCCATGAGCGGTAGTCGGTGATGGGGTAGTAGAACAACTTCACGTAGCGGCTGCGGGTGGAGAGGAAGAGCGAGTGGTCGCGGTAGGAATCCGCGTCGGTGGCATACTTCCGGTAGCAGTTCTCCTGTTTCTTGTCGGCCGGGCGATAGTAAGTCTCGCCGGTCCATTCCTGTGTGTGGCACATGATGGCGAAATGGTTGTGGCATTCGCGCACCAGGTCGTTGGTGCCTGCTTGTGATGCGTAGATGGCCTGGGCCAGCGTGATACTTGCCGGTACCCCGTAAAGTTCCATCTCTTGCATCGCAAGATCCTTATAATCATCGATATAGTCATAAATACGGTCCTCCATCGTGTATTGCGCAAAACCGATGGAAACCAGGCACAAGGCCGCTACTAAGGTGAATATCTTTCTCATTGTTCCAAAATTATCTTCTTAATAAAATCTGATCCCCAGGATGAATAACGGAATTTTCATCCAACATATTGTATTTCAGTATATAACGAAGTTGAACTCCATAACGTTGCGAAATGTATCGGAGGGTTTCACCCGCCTGCACGGTGTGTACGCGCATGGCGTTCCCGCGCGCTTTCGCCTCCACGTACACGATCTCATTCTCCATCGGCTCGTCATTGGGACCCGCGTCGTTGAACTTCCGCAGATTGTCGGACATCACTAAGATGTCCTGCGCAATTTTCTCGTACGTGTCGCCTTTCTCGGCAATGACGAAGTAGGTATTGTTGTTTTTGAATACCTTCCGGTAGGTGAACGGGCTTTGGTCTGGTGGATATTCGCTGCCGAGGGCGGTGAACACCTTCTTGCCGTTCTTGTCGGTCGTTGACGGCTTGGACGATTGTGCAACAGAGTTCGTGGTCTGCGTTTGCGGTTCTGGGATGGTTTGTGTGGTCGCAAGTGACTCTGCGCTTTGGCCTTGCTGGCAGAGGGTGTCCAATCGCGCGATATTGAACCGTTCGATGAGGCTAATGAGGCGGTCGGCATATTGCGGGTTGGTGGCATAGCCGTCCTGCTTCAGTGTCCGCGCCCAAGCCTTATAGTCCATGATGTCCAGTTGGAAGAGGTTGGCGTAGCGTTTACGAGTGGTCAGGAACAGCGAATGGTCGGTGTAAGATTCTGACACAGAGGTGTATTTACGAAAACATTCCTGCAGTTCGTCGTCGTCGATAAGGATGGTGTCGCCGGTCCATTCGGTATGACACTTGATGCCGAAATGGTTGTTGCCCTCCGTAGCCAGACGGCTTTTGCCGCAGGCGCTCTCGAAGATGCCCTGCGCCACGGTGATGCTGGCCGGAATCTTGTATTCCTGCATCTTCTGTATCGCCACGTCAGCGTATTGGGCGATGTAATCGCGGATGTCCTGCTCGTTGTATTGCGCATACCCCGCTGTAGCAGCGGCCATGACGCACATGAGGCATAGTATTGTTTTTATCTGTTTACCCATCTGGCCCCACACTGCGGCTTTCGCCTTGTGTGGGGTTAATTGCGCTTCGCGCGTTTTGCCTCTTCGAGGCTGCTTAAGGAAGGGTTTTAAAATATTCATTGCCTTATAGTCCTAAACCTTCTTCGACCAGCTTCGTGTAGAATTGTTTAACGTCCAGGCCGCGGCTCTTCAGCTGGGCGGGGATGATGCTCATGGCCGTTTGGCCGGGTATGGTGTTGACTTCCAAGAAGTAGGGGATTCGCGCTGCTTCGTCGAGGATGAAATCAACCCGGACGATGCCCTTGCAGTCGAGTTGGCGGAAGACGGTTTCGGCGTACTGGCGCACGAGTTCCTGCATGTCGGGGGCTATCTCGGCGGGCGTGATGAGGCTGTGGCCGACATCGGTGTATTTGGCGTCGTAGTCATAGAATTCGTTGTGGGCGACAATTTCCGTGATGGCGACCATCTGCACGCCGCCGTAAGCGCTGGTGACGCCGCAGGCCAACTCCCGACCGTGAATCATCTTTTCCACAATTAGCTGGTTATCATACTTTAACGCTTCTGAGAAGGCCTTTTCCAGTTCCTCGCGCCCGTGTACCTTCGTCACGCCAACGCTGGAACCCGAGTTGCAGGATTTCACGAAGCAGGGATATCCGCAAACCTCCTCGATGCGTTCCACATCAATCGGGTCGCCGGCGTAGAAATGCAGCGACGGGGCGATGGGGATGCCCAACTGTGCAACGGCCAAATTGCAGTAGAACTTGTTGAAAGTCAGTGCCGACGGGAAGCTGGTGCAGCCCGCGTAAGGTTGCCCGACCATCTCGAAATAGCTTTGCAACTTACCGTTCTCGCCCGGCGTGCCGTGAATGGCGATGAACGCGAGGTCGAAGGTGATCTTCCTGCCGTCTATCGTCAGCGAGAAGTCGTTCTTGTCAATCTGGAAGGTGCGTCCGTCGGGAGCCTGGTATTTCCAATCAACACCCTTGAAATGAATCAGATAAGGCTCGAAAAGAGTCCTGTCCAACTGGTTGAAAATGTTGTCGCCCGATCTCAAAGAGACCTCATATTCGCCGGAATCTCCGCCGGCTATCACTGCAATCTTATACATAGTTATTCAATATTATATATAAACCGCAAATATAGCGTTATTCCGGGCGGAAATCTTGAAATCGGAAAATCTTTTTTAACAGCAAAATGTGTGTTATTCGGCCATCTGTTGGGCGGTGTAAAAACGGTAATATTCACCCTGTTTTGCCATCAATTCGTCGTGGGAACCGATTTCCATCACTTGGCCTTCTTTAAGGAACAGAATCTTGTCGACAAAGCGTATTGTGCTGAGTCTGTGGGCAATAATGATGCCCGTATGTTGCCGGATGTAGGGCATCAGGGCCTCTTGGAAAAGGAGCTCCGATTCGTTGTCGAGGGCGGACGTGGCTTCGTCGAGGATAAGGACCTGCGGGTTGCGGAGGAGGGCGCGGGCGATGCTGATGCGCTGCCGCTGTCCACCGGAAAGTCGCGTGCCTCGGTTGCCGACCATCGTCTGGTAGCCGTCTTCCAGCTCCATAATGAACCCGTGGGCCTGGGCCATTTTCGCGGCAGCCACCACCTGCTCTTCCGTGGCAGCCTCCACCCCGAAGGCGATGTTGTGGTAAACGGTGTCGTCGAACAGCATCACATCCTGGCTGACAATGCCGAACAAGTCGCGCAAATCGCGCAGGGCGTACAGGTTGTGGGGAACGCCGTCGATGAGAATCTCTCCGAAATGGATGTCGTAAAGTCTTGACAGCAAATCCACTAACGTCGATTTTCCGCTGCCAGAAGGTCCCACAATCGCCATGGTCTCGCCTTTGCGCAGCGTGAAACTAACGTGCCGCAATATCTCGCAGTCGTCGGCCGCACCAACAGTCCGATTGTAGGAAAAGCTGACATCTTCGAATTCAATACTTTCCTGAAAATCAGTGATATGTTTCGGATTTTCCACGTCTTTAATCTGCTCGTCGGCATCGATGACCTCATAGATGCGGGAGGCGGCGCTCAAGCCCTTGCGAATCTGGTAATAGGTGGTGGCCAGCGATTTGGCGGGCGGAATCATGCGGGCGAAGACTACAAAATAGAGCAGGAAGAGCGAACCGTTGGCCGCGAAACTCTCCGGGAACGCCACTAACCCGATGAGGGAGACGGCTAACGCGGCGAAGATGCAGAGAAACTCAATCAACGGAGATCCCAACTCCTTGATTCTGAATATCTTCTTGTTGAGACGGTAGAATTGGAAATTCTCTTTCCGGAACTGTCCGGAGACGTATTCCTGCGCATTGTAGCCCTTGATGACGCGCAAACCGTCCACCGCTTCCTCGAAATAGGCGGTCATGCGGCCGAGCAGCCCCTGCGACATCAGCGAGTAGTTGCGGATGTTTTTCCCGATGACGGAGAGAATCACCGCCATCAGCGGCAGGATAAGGAGCGTGACGAGCGTAAGTTTCGCGCTGATGGCAAACAGGGTGACAAGGTAGCCAACCATCAGGAACGGATCGCGGCAAAGCGTTAGCAATGAGGAGATTATCGTCCATTCCACCTCCAACACGTCGGCACCCATGCGGCTTACCATGTCGCCGGCGCGCTGCTCATCGTAGAACGACAGGGGCAGCCGGATGAGTTTGCGGTAGAAGTCATCGCGGAGGTTGGAGAGGATGCCCGAGCGGATGTGCGAGAGCCAGTACATGCCCGCATAGCGGAAGAGGTTCGACAGGAGGGAGAGCAGCACCATGGTGCCGGCGATGAAGAGCAGCGCGGAGGCCTGTCCGTGGCGCTCAATCACGTTGTTCATTAAATAATAAAAGGTGTCGATGAGGTACTGTGCCGAAAAAGAGAAGGCGGGGCGGACGGTCACGGGGTCCACCTGGCGGAAGAGCACCTGCAGGAACGGGACTAAGAGGGTGAGCGTAAAGATGGCGAAAAAAGCATAGAGAAGTTGCGCTACAAGAATCAGCACAATCTGCAACTTGTAGTTTTTCAGGTACTTGAGAAGTCTGACGAGATAGTCCATATTATTGTACGGGTTCCTCATGTCCGGATTCCCCTTGTCCGGAATCCTCTGGTTTGGAATCCTCTGTTTTCTTATTCCTGTTGAGGTTCAGGAATTTGGGTTTCTTCTTGAAGACAAAAACGCTGTTGAGCACATAGCCCAGAAAACCGACCGGGATGGCGGTGATGGCACCGGCGAGGTAATTGTCGATGTGGCATTTCTCTAACAGCCAGATACCGAAACTGTTGCAGAGCCAGCAAACCACGTAGACCATAATGAACTTGAACAGTCGGCTTTTGTCTTTATTTTTGAAAACCAGTTTGCTGTAGGTCGTGAAATTGAACAGGATGCCGATAATGTAGCCGATCAGCGAGGCGAGAATGTAGGGGTTGGGGATGTGGGTGAGTTTGATAAGCCAAAGGAGCCCGGCATAGACGCACCACCCGAACGCGGTGTTCAGGATGGCGACCAGCACAAAACGGATGAACTGCGGGTCGAAAAACCGTTTCAAAAAATCCTTAATCACTATTCAACATTAAGGCGGCAAAAATAAAAAAAAATGACATACGGGGGATAAGGAAAAAAGAGTATATTTGCACCCCAAAATTTACCACGATGGAAGAGAGAGAATTGCACCGTCAATTTAAGATCAGAATCTCGGGAATTGAACTCGGAAAGCATTGTTTCTCAATAGATTGTGATAAAGAGTTCTTTGACCTGGCAGGCATTGACAAGTTGATAGACGGCCGTTTGAATTTGCGGATTGAAATGGAAAAATCTGAAAAAATGGTCGATTTCAAATGCCACTTCGAGGGCGAAGTCACAGCCGAATGCGACCGTTGCCTGGAGCCCGTCACCCTGCCGATGGCCTTCGACGAACGGCTTCTCGTGAAGCTTGTGACGGAAAATTACCGCTCGGAGGAGGAGCAGGAGGACGAAATTTGGATGATGGACGAGAACACGTACGAAATCGACCTCTTCCACTTCGTCTACGAAAGCATCGTGCTGGCGCTGCCCATCCGCATCGTGCATGAGGATGACGCGGACGGCAACCCGACCTGCGACCCCGAGGTGATGCGCCGCCTCGAAGGAACGGATGAAGATATTGCCGACAAAGAACAGGAAACCGATCCCCGCTGGGATGCTTTGAAGAACATCAAACTGGATTAATAACAATAAAAACGTAAAGATATGCCACATCCGAAAAGAAGACACTCCGCGATCCGGAGAGACAAGAGAAGGGCCAACGACTTCATCACCGCACCGAACCTGACGACGTGCAGCCACTGCGGCGCAGCCATCCTGCCGCACCGCATCTGCCCCGAATGCGGTTACTACAGAGGCAAACAGGCCATCGAAATCGGCAACGCTGCCGAGTAACAAACTGACAGATATTGTCAATCAAAAACAGAACGGATGACATGAGCAATCGTGTCATCTTTTTGAGTTTATAGCATTATGGAAATCGTTTTCGCCACCCACAACCAACATAAGACCGAGGAGGTCAGGGCCATCCTCGGAGCGGACTACCGCATCCTCAATCTGCCGGAACTCGGTTGCCCTGATATTCCGGAAACCGCTGACACGCTGAAAGGCAATGCGTTACAGAAGGCACAGTATGTTGCCGACCATTACGGTCGCAACTGCTTTGCCGACGACACGGGGCTGGAGGTTCTGGCTTTGGACGGCCGTCCGGGGGTCTACTCCGCCCGCTACGCCGGCGAGGGCTGCTCCTATCAGGACAACGTGCTGAAACTGTTGGGCGAGATGCAGGATGTAACTGACCGCCGTGCCTGTTTCAAGACCGTCATCGCGCTCATCCTCAACGGGAAGACCTACTTCTTCGAGGGTCGCGTCGACGGCATTATCCTGTCCGAACAACGCGGTACCGACGGCTTCGGCTACGACCCGGTGTTCCTCCCCGACGGCTACGACCAGACCTTTGCGGAGATGAGTCCCGCCACTAAGAACAGCATCAGCCACCGCGGCCGTGCCATACAGCAGCTCGCCGCGTTCCTGAAGAATTGCGGAAATTGATGCGGAATAGCGGAAAGGTGCGGAAACAATCTTTCCCACTAGCTGCCGCTCACAGCTCACAGCTCACAAATCACAAATTACTGATCACAGTTCACTGATCACTGCTCACAGATCACATCATTAATCACCACCGGGAAGTATTTATGCTCCAGTTGGTGGATTTTCGTTTCGACCGTTTCCAACGTGTCGTCGGGTTCGATGTGGAAGGCGAACTGGTTGATAATCTTGCCGGTATCAACACCTTCATCCACGAAATGGATAGTGATGCCGAAGACTTTGACCCCGTAGTTGAAGGCATCGGCGATGCCGTGTGCGCCCGGGAAAGAGGGCAGCAGGGCGGGGTGCAGGTTGATGATGTGCATGGGGTAGGCCTCCAAAAGTGTGGGACCGATGATGCGCATATAGCCGGCCAGCACGATGTACTCGACCTGGCGTTTGCGGAGTTCGGTTAATACGGCCTGTTCGTAGGCGGCCTTTCCGGAATAGTCCTTCGCACAAAAAGTGAACGCGTCAATGCCGTGGGCACTGGCGCGTTCTACTGCTTTGCATGAAGGTTTGTCGGATACCAGAAGTGCAATCTCTGCGTTCAGCTTGCGGCTCTCAACAGCCTCGATAATAGCTTGAAAATTAGAGCCGAAGCCGCTGGCGAAAACGGCAATCTTCTTCATGGATTAGTGTTTGTCGGGACAACCGCCTTCTTTCTTGCAACCGTGACCTTCGCCTTTGCAGCCGTGACCTTCACCTTTGCAGCCGTGGCCTTCGCCATTGCAGCCGTGGCCTTCGCCTTTACAGCCGGGCTTATCGCCTTTGCAACCGGGTTTGTCACCGTGGCAGCCGGGTTTGTCACCGCCCTTGCAACCGCCGCAGCATCCAGCAGCGTCGAAAGCGGCCT
>Ga0310696_10000811_pt1 | contig 46489 bp, 42 predicted proteins | sample AusTroGonzalo_MG_4_FD_203885 | JGI IMG/M metagenome (GOLD analysis project Ga0310696, IMG submission 203885) | Bovine rumen microbial communities from tropical cattle in Woodstock, Queensland, Australia - Gonzalo_02 (v2) (version 2) | ecosystem: Host-associated > Mammals > Digestive system >... | reverse complement strand
TTTACCTTGTTCGGCAGGTTCTTAACGAGTTCGTCACCCTCCCAGATGGTGTTGAGCAGGAAGGTACCGCCGTCTTGCAGACCACGCGTTACATCGTACATCTGCAGGTATGCCTGAACGTGGCAAGCCACGAAGTTCGGCGTGGTAACGAGGTAGGTCGAGTGGATCGGTTCGTCACCGAAACGGAGGTGCGAGCAGGTGAAACCACCGGATTTCTTACTATCGTAAGAGAAGTAAGCCTGGCAGTATTTGTCGGTCGTGTCACCGATGATCTTCACGGAGTTCTTGTTAGCACCTACGGTACCGTCAGCACCGAGGCCGTAGAACTTAGCCTGGAAGAGCGATGCGTCACCCATCGCGATCTCTTCGCCAACAGGCAGCGAGGTGAAGGTGAGGTCATCGTTGATACCTACGGTGAAGTGGTTCTTCGGTTTCGGCAGGGCGAGGTTCTCGAAGACAGCCAACATCTGTGCCGGCGTGGTGTCGTTCGAACCCAGACCGTAACGACCGCCGATGACGAGCAGGTCCTTCAGACCGAGCTCGAGCAGTGCGTCACGTACATCGAGGTAGAGCGGTTCGCCGTTAGCGCCCGGCTCTTTGGTACGATCCAGCACGCAGATACGTTTTGCGCTCTTCGGCAGCGCCTCTTGCAGATACTTGAGGCTGAACGGACGATAGAGGTGTACGTTGATCAGACCGAGTTTCTTGTTGCCCTTGGCAGCCTCGAAGTCGATAACTTCGCGGATAGCCTCGCACGCCGAACCCATACAGATGACGATGTTCTCTGCGTCCTTGGCACCATAGTAACTGAACGGACGGTATTCACGACCGGTGATCTTGCTGATCTCCTTCATGTAGTCGGAAACGATGTCGGCTACACCGTCATAGTAACGGTTGCAGCTCTCGCGGTGAGCGAAGAAGACATCGGGGTTCTCCGCCATACCACGCATCTCTGGACGCATCGGACTCAGCGCACGCTCACGGAACTCCTGCAGCGCTTTCCAGTCAACGAGCGGACGAAGGTCCTCCATATCCATCGCCTCTACCTTCTGGTACTCATGGGACGTACGGAAGCCGTCGAAGAAGTTGAGGAACGGCACGCGGCTCTTGATAGTAGCCAAGTGTGCTACGCCTGCGAGGTCCATCACCTCCTGCACGGAAGCCTCTGCCAACATCGCAAAACCGGTCTGACGGCAGGCCATGACATCCTGGTGGTCACCGAAGATACAAAGCACGTGCGACGCCAGCGTACGAGCCGATACATGGAAGACAGACGGGATGAGCTCACCGGCGATCTTGTACATGTTCGGGATCATCAGCAGCAAGCCCTGCGAAGCCGTGAAAGTGGTGGTCAGCGCACCGGCGTTGAGCGAACCGTGAACGGCACCTGCGGCACCTGCCTCAGACTGCATCTCTTGTACGGTTACGGTCTCGCCGAACAGGTTCTTACGACCTGCAGCAGCCCACTCATCCACGTTCTCCGCCATTGGGGACGACGGCGTGATAGGATAGATAGCAGCTACTTCGGTAAACATGTAAGCCACATGTGCGGCAGCTGCGTTACCATCCATGGTCAAAAATTTCTTTTCTTTAGACATAATCTTTGTATTTACGATTTAACGATTTACGATTTACGATTGATGTACGATTTAGTTCCATTTACGATTTAGTATAAAAAGCCCAGGAGCCACAACGGAATCATGTTTCCGCGGCCGGTTTCCAATTCGCCTACAGCGGTAGGACGGATGGTATCACGACTGGAGGCTTTCTCACGTACATCGAAATAGTATTTGTTATCGATAATAAACATCGCCGAACGATCGGTGGCATTCACCTTGTGACCGCCATGCACGAAAGTATAGAAGCACGTCTCGTACAGGTCCATCGGCGTAAGTTCCCGGGTGAAGTTCATCAACGCCACGTTGGTATTATGCATATAGACCTTGGTGGGCTTCATCGGGAAATTCTTGTCCTCCATATAAAGCAGGTTGATGAGTCGCGAGTCCTTGAGGTACTTGATATAGTTCATCGTGGTAGCACGACTCAGTCCGATAGCATCGGATATATTACTGATATTCAGCGGACTTGGAGCTTCCTGCATGAGAATATGCAGCAATTTGCGCAGTTTATGCAGACAAGCCACATCAATCTGCTTAATCATCAGCACATCCACCTCGAGCTGCGAGTTCATCACTTTCAGCAATGCGGCTTCAAAACTCTTCTCCTCCAGATAGGACGGATAATAGCCATGTTTGAGATATGCCTTGAAATAATCCAGCGGTTGCACGCGTTCGCATATCTCGCGCGAGATAGAAGCATGGCGCTGAAGTATCTCATCGAGGGAATAGGAACGGAGGCGCAGACCGGTCTGGAGGTTGAGGTACTCGCGGAACGAGAAGCCGCGCAGGTTATAGGTCTTGACAATCTCGCTGATAGAATGATTATCCTCCTCGATAGCCATGACAGGCGTTGCACAGAATACGATATGCAACTCTTTATAGCGCATATAGCAGCGCTTGAGTTCTTTCGACCAATGCGGATATTTGAATATATGATCCAAGAAGATGTATCGTCCGCCGGACTTATAGAACGCACCGACGAATTCTACCAAACTATTCTCGGTAAAATAGAAATCATTCAGACTCACATACAAGCATGGCCGGTCCGTTCTGCGTTTTTTCCGTTTACGCTGTCCTTTTACTTCCGGTTCCGGCTGGTTTTTCCACCACTCCTGCACCTCTTTGGCACGCGTAAGCATGAAATCGGTCTTACCTACTCCACGTCCGCCCTTGATAGCAATCAAGCGGTCATCCCAATTAATCTCATCCATCAGCAGACGGCGAATCGGCATAGAGGCATGTGCGACTAAGAAGTCATGAATTCGAAAAAACGCGTCCAGCACGTTGGTTTGCGATTCTACCTGCTGTTCGGTTTTTTGCTCCGTGTTTTGGTCGATTTGAGGTTTTTTAGTCTCCATGTTGGTTAATTTTGCTTAGGTTTTGGTGTTTTTTCATCAATTTGGGCGCAAAGGTACTACAAAAATTGCAAATATGCAAGAGATTTTGCATTTTTTGCAAAAAAAATGAGGGTCTACTGTTCGTAAACCCTCAAAAATTGACATTTTTGATAAAAAATCAGAGGCTGATGGCACCTGTCGGACAAACGTCAGCGCAAGTTCCGCACTCTGCGCAAACCTCCGGATCGATGGTGTAGTGCTCTTCGCCCTCATGAATAGCGCCCAGCGGGCACTCGTCAATACATGTACCGCAAGCAATGCAGTCGTTGGAAATTTTGTAAGCCATAATATTTAAAAATTAGAAATTTTTGCTTTTAGCCGTTAGCCGTTGGCCGTTGGCTTTTTATGCTAATAGCCAATTGCTAATAGCCAATAGCCAAATCCAAACCGAGTGCAAAGGTAGTGCTTTTTTTTGACACTTCCAAATTTTTCTTTATTTTTTGTTTTTTTTCACCGTAGCAAGGGCGGCAAGGAGTTGGGCATTGGGACCGGTCAATTCCTTATCCGTCAGTCCTTTACGCTTGGCGTAGGTAGTCCAGTCCTTCGCTCCGCCGGTAGAGACAGGCAGGCCGAGTTGGAGGTAATGGCAATAGGCGATGGCGAGGGCATCGGTAGCATCGAGTTTCTTGGGCATCTCTTCATCGGGAATATGCATGAATCGCTGGAGCATTCCCGCTACCTGCTGCTTGGTGGAATGACCATTGCCGGTAATCGCCATTTTTATCTTCATCGGCGAGTATTCATAGATAGGCACATCCTTGCTTAATGCCGCCGCAATCGCCACTCCCTGGGCATGGACGATTTTGATCATCGTCTGCGGGTTTTTATCCACGAATTGGGTCTCGATAGCGAGGCACGAAGGATGGTATTTGTCGATGATTTCCTGCAGGAAGAAAAACTCCTTCTGCAGACGCGGATACTGGCCTTCGATTTTATGCACATCGAACGCGCCAAACTCCAGTATATCAACCTGTTTGCCGACAGTGTGCAAGACCGCGTAACCCATGAAAAGCGTACCCGGGTCGACACCTAAGATTATATGTTCGGATCGATTATGATCGATCATTTATGATTTATGATTTATGATTTATTCGTCTTTATCGTGGGTGCGGACAAAACCTCTGGCGATAACCACCACTGCGCCGGCGATGAGGACATAGTCAGCCCACGGCTCTATTTTAGCGATGCTCAATCCCGCTCCGACAGCCAGGATTACGAGGCCGATGATTAAGATGATTGACGATTTACGCATTGACGATTTACGATTGATTGACGATTTAATATTATTGACGATTCACTCCTCTACAAGGTAGATATCCTCGTTGGGTTTATGCATAAAATATTGTTCCCGCGCAAAGCGCTCGAGGCTATCGGGATTTTGGAGCACCTGTATCTCACGTTGCGCCTGTTCCGCAGCAGTATTGTACATGTCGCGCTGCTCCTCCAAATGACGAATCTCCCGACGTCTGTGCGCAAAGCGCAACAGGCTCTGGTCGCCGATGAAAAGGAACACCACGAGGAACAGCAAAACAACCACCACGTACTTACCCCATTTCCGCACTTTTATATATGTCCAAAACTCTGAAAATGTCATCTTATTCACAAAATCGCTGCAAAGTTACGATTTTTTTTGCAAGTTTGCAAATTTTTTTGTACTTTTGCAGCCAAATTAATACTTTACACACATGAAAACCCGCTTTACGCTGCTAATCTGCGCATTGACAGCATGCCAATTGTCCGTTGCCCAAGTTCCTGATACTATCCGGGATGTCACTCCTGCAACGTGGACCACTAACTTACTGCGCCCCTATATCGGCAAGACGGTTTATTTTGATATACCGATAGTGGTTAGTGCGGTCAACTCATCCTCGCTCACCGTGGCTCCATGGCGCAAATATGAGCCGGAGAACCAAGGTGCGATAGGTTCGGAGGAATATCAGAATGCAGCACGTATCAATGCCAGCCAACTGACGCTTAGCGGCGTGAGTGGCAGCCATCGCAGGGGTGAACGAGTGTACGGCCTCACGGCATATGTATCTGATGCCAATAAAATATCGTGGAAAAGCGGCACATGGAAAGGCAACACACGAAACGAATTGCAGAATGCCGACATCCGCAAGATGGTAGGTATTCCCGACGACTGCGACAGTTGTATCGTAGTTTGCGCTTTCAACCTCGAGAACTACTTCGTGGTGAACATGGGTAGCATGGGAGCAAGCAGTACATCGGAGCATCAGAAACAACGTAAGAAGATTCAAGCTGCGCTCCAAAAAATCAACGCCGACGTGTACGGTTTCTGCGAGTTGGAAAAAGGCGACGCGGCCATCAAAGAGATAGCGGATGACCTGAACAAAGCCTTCCCGTCGCGTAACTACGTCTATCTGCAGGACGGAGCCACCCAAGCGGTGCAGAAATCGGACTTCCTATATGACGCCAATAAGTTTGAGTTTGTCCGCAAGGACCAGACGAACGAAGAAATTGCATACAGGAAGAAGATGATTTGTCTTCGTCAGATACAGACCGGCGAGAAATTCATCTTCTCTATCAACCATTTCAAAGCGATGAACACCGGCGACGAATACCGCCGAGAGAAAGAATCGCGGGCGGTGGTAAACCTATACAACCAGTTCCGTCAGAAAACAGACGTGCGCGACAACGATGTGCTGTTCATGGGTGATATGAACGCTTACGGGCGCTCCAAACCTATTATGATTTTCCTCAACAACGGCTTCATCGACCTGCACACCGCATTCCATGCCGATAGCAGTTACAGCTATTTCTATGGAAACTCCGTCTCGTACATCGACCAAGCTCTCTGCAGCGAGTCAATCTTCCGTCAAGTGACAGGTATGAGTGCTTTTCATATCAACTCTGACGAAGACGACTCATATAACTACGAGCGCTCAAATGACGCGACGATGTTCCGTTCTTCGGACCATGACCCGGTCATTGTAGGTCTGCGTCTGGACAGTACTCTCTCGAAGATTTACGACCCGTATATGAGTGATGAGGCGTTCAGTCCGGATAGCGTGACCTTCTATTACACCGATCCTATCGGTAACCCGCATATGTACTTTGACATATACACGGTGGACGGACATCGGATTGTGCCGCCTACTGCTGTCAAATTCCAAGGCGAGGTAAGCGAGACGCGCACCTACTACTATTCGGTTGCCGCGAGCAATGAGAACCTACCTGAAGAACTGAGGCAGTTCCTGCCTTTGCCAAGCGGCATTTATATCATCCGATTCTACTATAACGGCATCGTCAAAGCTCATAAACTGATTGTTCGTTAATGGACCTTTTCTCAGAGATAGAAGAACCGGAGCGCGAGGAGTTACTGACACTTCGCAAAGAACTGGAGGAGGCGAACTATAAGTACTATATACTTAACATGCCTACCCTGTCGGACCGCACGTTCGACGAGAAGATGCATCGCCTGCAGGCTCTCGAAGCGCAGTATCCCGATATGTATGATCCCAATAGTCCGACCCAGCATGTGGGCTCGGATTTGGACCAACGACAAACGACAAAAGACAAACGACCAAAGGTATTCGAGACGGTCAAGCACAAGTATCCGATGTTGTCATTGGCGAACAGTTATTCGCGCGAAGAGATCGAAGAATGGGTGCGCAAACTACCTTCGGGGGTAGAAATCGTGTGCGAACTAAAGTATGACGGGTTGAGTATCTCGTTGTGGTACGAACACGGACAGTTGGTTCGGGCACTTACGCGAGGCGACGGACAGCAAGGCGATGATGTGATAGCGAACATCAAAACCATCCCGTCTATTCCATGGCAGATCAAACGAGACGACATTCCTGATTTCTTTGAGTTACGCGGTGAAGTATTGCTTCCTTGGGAGCGTTTTGAAGCGCTTAACAAAGAACGTGAGGAACAGGAAGAACCGCTGTTTGCCAATCCCCGTAACGCCGCTTCGGGTACGCTGAAATTGCAAGACCCGCGTGAAGTGGCGCGGCGTGGACTGGACGCGTACCTATATTACATGATAGGCGAAAACCTGCCCGGCAAGACGCATTTCGAGCGGCTCTCCACCGCACGCGAATGGGGTTTTCATATCTCCGACGCTATCAAAGTGTGCCGCAACGTCGATGAAGTGATGGCGTACATCGCCTATTGGGATACCGAGCGCAAGAACCTGCCGGTGGCTACCGATGGTATCGTACTGAAAGTAAACGACCTGGCCCAACAGGAAGAACTCGGATTTACCGCCAAGACACCTCGATGGGCAATAGCATACAAGTTCCCCGCAGAGAAGCAGCTGACGCTGCTGAAGGAAATCACCTATCAGGTAGGACGAACGGGTGTGGTGACGCCGGTGGCGAATCTCGAGCCCGTACAACTGAGCGGCACAATCGTGCAACGCGCCACACTGCATAACGAAGACTTCATCCGCCAATTGGACATCCGTCCGGGCGACCGTGTATGGGTGGAGAAAGGCGGAGAGATTATTCCGAAGATTTCGGGGAAGGAAGAGCCTACCCCCAACCCCTCCCTGGAAGGAGGGGAGACAAACGCAGACAAAACCACCCTTCCCTTTAAGGAAGCGACGGGCTCAGGCTTCTTTCCGACCAAGTGTCCAGAATGCGGAGCGACGTTGGTGCGTGTGGAAGGAGAAGCAGCCTGGCGATGCCCGAACGAGACAGGCTGTCCGCCGCAGATAAAAGGTAAGATAGAGCATTTCGTAAGTCGCAAAGCGATGAATATTGACGGTCTGGGCGAAGAGACGATTGACCTACTCTATCGTCAGGGACTGCTGCATACTATCGCCGATATATATGACTTGAAGTCAGAAGACATCGCAGCCCAGGAACGCTTGGGAGAAAAATCCGCGCAGAACATATTGGACGGCATCAAGGCATCGAAACAAGTGCCGTGGGCACGCGTGCTTTTTGCACTCGGTATCCGCATGGTAGGAGAGACAACCGCCAAGAAGATTGCCAAACGCTACACCTCTATCGACTCGCTCCAATGGGCCACCGCCGAACAGTTATGCGCCATCGATGATGTCGGTCCGCAGATTGCGGAAAATATCGTGCGGTACTTTGAGGACCTGCGCAATCTGGAAGTGCTCTCGCGGCTCCGTGAAGCAGGCGTACAGATGGAGGGTGAAAGCCTTCAGTCATCAGCCGTCAGCAATCAGTTGGAAGGCCAGAGCATCGTGATATCCGGTACCTTTGCCCAGCACAGCCGCGATGAATACAAGGCGATGATTGAGGCGCATGGCGGAAAGAACGTCGGCTCCGTAAGCAAGAAGACCAGTTTCATCTTAGCCGGTGAAAATATGGGTCCCGAGAAACGCAAGAAAGCGGAAGAGTTAGGTATCCGTCTTGTGAACGAAGACGAATTCCTAAAAATGATAGAATGAGTGCGTCTGCGCCGCTCAATGATGCAGCCAAAGCTGCCTAATGATGAATTATGAAAATCAAACAGAAAATATTCGATTACCTGCGGAGCAAGCAAGAGGAACGCAAAGTGCGCTTCCCGCATCTGGACCAACCGCTCCGAATTATGATTATTTATGAGAGCGATGTGCTGGAACGTAACGATGGTATCAAGACCATCCGACAGGACCTGCTCCGTCGCCAGATGGACGTGACGATGTGGGGTTATGTGGAGAAAAAAGAGATTCAGACACTCATTCTGCCGCAGAGCCGCATCTTGGGTCTGGGCGACTACAACCTGCTCGGCAAACCGCGGGACTACGTGCTGAACGACTTGTTGGCGGAACATTACGACCTGCTTATCGACCTCACGACACGACCGCTGCTGCCGCTACGCTACATCGCCATGTACACCGATGCGGACTTCAAAGTGGGCCTTAACCTCGGCGAAGGAGTGCATGACATGCTGATTTCCCTGCCGGACTTCACGCCTGAACAGGGTGAAGAAGCCGATATCGAAGCCTCCTGGCTCTTCGACCAGATGATGCGCTATCTGACAACCATACAGAGTATGGATTAGTTTAGAGTTGAGAGTTTAGAGTTTAGAGTTTAGTGTTTAGTGTTGAGTGTTTAAAGTTTAAAGAAGTAGGAATGTTGAAAGCAGACAGTTTAAAGGGGTTAGGCACAGCGCTTATCACTCCGTTCCAAGCGGACGGAAGCGTTGATTACGAGGCGCTTGCGCGTCTGTTGGACACGCAACTGACAGGCTTTGTGGATTATATCGTGGTACTCGGAACTACGGGCGAAGCGGCGACACTTACCGCCGACGAGAAACGCGAAGTAAGGCGGTTTATCGTCAACCAATTAAAAATTAAAAATTACGAATTACCTCTCGTTCTTGGCGTGGGCGGGAATAATACTGCGGCGGTGTGTGCGGAGTTGGAAGCGATGAGAGAGGAGTTGGTGCGTGACTACGCGGCTATTTTGAGTGTCTGCCCATATTACAACAAGCCGAACCAAGAAGGACTGTTCCAACATTTCTGCGCGGTAGCAAAAGCAAGTCCGATACCTGTTATATTATACAATGTCCCCGGGCGTACAGGCGTGAACCTCTTGCCGGAAACTGTCATGCGTATCTACGAGGCACACCCCGACAAGATTGCCGGTATCAAAGAGGCCTCAGGCAATCTTGCTCAAATCACAGATTTGATTAATCGTGCCAATTCACAATGCACAATTCACAATGCACAATCACCCTTCCTTGTAATCTCCGGTGATGACGGCATTGCGTGCAAAGTGATGGAAGCCGGCGGCGCAGGGCTGATTAGCGTGGCAAGCAACGCTTTTCCTGAAGACTTTTGGCATATTATCCATGACAAAGACGCTGCCCTGCAAGACAAATATGCGGAGATGATTCAACTCCTGTTTGCCGAGGGCAATCCCGTCGGCATCAAAGCCGTTCTGGCACAAAAAGGAATTATTCAAAACTATTTACGCTTGCCGTTAGTACCGGCAAGTGAGGAACTACAGCAAAAAATTGTATGCGCTATTCAATAAAGGAAATTTTTGCGCCGAAGTTGTTTCAGACGCTGAGAGGTTATAACCGCAGTCAGTTCGGTCAGGATGCACTAGCGGGAATCATCGTCGGCATTGTGGCTATCCCATTGGCAATCGCCTTCGGTATCTCTTCTGGCGTCGGTCCGACGGAAGGTCTGGTAACGGCTATCATTGCCGGGCTGCTGATTTCGGTTTTCGGCGGCAGCAAAGTGCAGATAGGCGGTCCGACGGGTGCGTTCATTGTCATCATCTACGGCATCATCCAGCAGTTCGGTTTGACGGGTCTGATGATTGCCACCGTCATGGCAGGCATATTACTGATTGCGATGGGTCTGGCGCGTCTGGGTTCGGTCATCAAGTTTGTTCCCTACCCCGTCATTGTGGGCTTCACAGCAGGTATCGCGCTGACGATTTTCAGCACCCAGATGAACGATTTCTTCGGTCTCGGTCTGACGAACGTGCCGGCGAATTTCATAGAGAAATGGATTTTCTACGTGCAGCATTTCCATGTTCACTGGTGGGCGTTCGGCATCGGTGTTTTCTCGCTGTTGATATGTATCTTCATGCCGAAAATCACGAAACGTGTCCCGGGCTCGCTGGCGGCAATCGTATTCGCCACCTTTGCCGTGTGGTTGCTCAAGCGCTACGCGCCGGAGTCATGGGGCGTAGCTTCGCTACAGACCATCAGCGACCTGTACGCCTTGCCGAACGGCATCCCTGCGCCGCACGTGCCGAGTCTGGAGTTGGCGGAAGGCCAGTCGTTCTTCGGATTGGTGCGTGAGTTATTCCCCGCGGCGTTCACGATAGCGATGCTCGGCGCAATAGAGAGTCTGCTCTCGGCAATGGTGGCGGACGGTGTGATAGGCGACCGACATAACTCGAATACGGAACTGATAGCCCAAGGTATCGCGAATGTGGTCGTGCCGTTCTTCGGAGGTATTCCGGCGACGGGAGCCATCGCGCGTACTATGACGAATATCAACAACGGCGGACGCACACCGGTAGCGGGTGTCATCCACGCGATAGTGCTGCTGCTCGTGCTCCTTTTCCTCGGTCAGTTGGTAGGAATGATACCTATGTCGTGTCTGGCGGCAGTGCTGATTATGGTAGCCTATTCGATGTCCGGTTGGAAGACCATCGTAGGGCTTATCAAGCACCCGAACCGCGATTTATGGGTACTGCTAATCACGTTCTTCCTAACGGTTATTTTCGACCTAACGATAGCCATCGAGGTCGGTCTAGTATTGGCAATGGTGCTCTTCCTCATGCGTACCAACGAGCAGACGCATATCCGCACGCTGCACCATGAGATAGACCCGAATGAAGACACGGATATACAACTGAACCTCGAGCATCTGACGATTCCCGAAGGCGTGGAGGTTTATGAGATTGACGGTCCGTATTTCTTCGGTATCGCGAACCGTTTCGACGATATCATGAGCCATGTATCAGGCGAGAAATACCCCGTTCGCATCATCCGCATGAGAAAGGTTCCTTTCGTCGATTCGACGGCGATGCATAACCTGAGTATGCTTATCCAGCGCTCGCACCGCGAAGGTATCACAATTATCCTCTCTGGTGTGAACGACCACGTACACAAGCAGTTACTAACCGGCGGCATCGAGCAACAGATGGATCCGCATAATATCTGCGCAAACATCCATTTTGCACTACGTCGTGCGGAAGATCTGCTCCAACGAAGAAATTAAAACCAGACATTGCTATGAAACGAATTATTGCCTTTGCCATTGGTGTTCTGTGCTCCATATTCAGTATGTATGCGCTGACTATCCCGAAAGGGACTCTGTATTTTGACAACTCAAAAACAGCATATAGCACCGTCAAGTTCGTTTACGGCCGTAATGATACGCCGCAGACCTATGTGCTGGACATGAGTAACGACGGTGAGAAATGGAGTGTCACAATCCCGCAGACGGTCTATAACATGTATCGTTTCACCTTTGTCGGAGGCGAAATCAATGCCGGTAACTACAATCAGACTTTCGGTGATTTCAAGGACTACGTGAGTAACACCTTGAATTACAACCGCACCGCGACCTCGGAGGCGCAGATGAATGCCGGAGACATTTTCGTACCTCAGACGGGCGATAACTGGGCACAAGGCGCATGGCAGTCATTGACCTATTGGGAATCGCTACAGGAGACTAATACCGGCACCGCCTCTATCTCCGGCACGCTGCCCGTAGTATATCTGAACACCACCGGTAACGTAGCCATCACAAGCAAAGAGGAATACGTCACCGGCAGTCTCTATATCGACCCGCTCAACACAAACTACAACGCCTTAGGTTCGGCGGAATCTCCTATTGCCGGACAATTCAAAGGGCGCGGCAACTGGACGTGGAACGGTTTTGACAAGAAACCCTATCGCATCAAATTTGACAAGAAGCAGTCTGTGTTAGGCATGCCGAGCAACAAACACTGGTGCTTGATGGCTCACGCGGATGACTGCTTAGGATTCCTCAAGAACTACGCAGGATACAAACTGAGCGAATCCCTCGGACTGAAATGGACACCGAAAGCCGTGCCGGTAGAGCTGGTGATGAACGGAGAGTACTACGGTTTGTATTTCCTTACCGAACAAGTGCGCGTAGGCTCCAACCGCGTGAACGTCACCGAGCAGGAGGATTATGCCACCGACTCCGTCAGCGGCGGTTGGTTAGTGGAGATAGACAACTACGAGGAGGATGGCAACGTGACCCTCTTCGAGCAGAACGAACAGAAAGTATGGTTCACCATGAAGAGTCCCGAACTACTCTCCGCTTCGCAACGTACGTATATCGAAGGCCAGCTCAACAGTCTGAATGAGGCTATCTGGGGTAACACCAACTACAAATTATGGGAGATGATGGATCTGGACGAGGCTGTCAAATTCTACCTTGTGCAGGAACTTATGGAAGATTGCGAGAGTTATCACGGCAGTTGCTATCTCTATAAAGACCGCGACCGCAACGGCATGTCCGAAAAATGGTATTTCGGCCCTGTGTGGGACTTCGGCAACGCATACAACCGCGGCTGGAACACCTGGATATACGACTCCCCCACCTTCCCCCAATACTGGATAGGCCAACTGGCTACATGGCCACAGTTCCAATCCAGACTGCAGGAGATTTGGTATATTTTCCGGCATGATCAACAAAGCGGTTTTCTCACGGCGATTGACAACCTCGCCGCACTAATCGAGCAAGGCGCGAAAAACGATGCCGCCAAGTGGGGCGGTACACTCAACTATTGCGACAACAGCAACATGACCGCCAAGCATAACGAATTCGTCAATAAATTCAATTGGAGAACAGGCTGGCTCTATCAGCAGTGGGGAGAGGGCACACGTCCCGCCACCTACGATGTAGAACAGGCGACAAGCCCCCTTTCCGACACGAGCATCAAGCGTATTCAAGACGGACAACTCGTCATTATCCGTAACGGAGAGACCTATAATTTGCAGGGCAAACGCATAAAATAAACATTATTTTTTGCAAAATCTTGCATATATGCATTTTTTATCGTACCTTTGCAGACGAAATTTATCTTTATATAAACCCTAAAACTCACAAAACAATGACAAAGAAATTCATTTGCCCCATTTGTGGTTATGTCCATGAAGGCACTGAGGCACCTGAGCGTTGCCCGCAATGTAAACAAATCGTAGAGTGGAAAATAGCAGAGGAAGGCAAACTAAGCTTTGCTTGCGAACATATCGTAGGTATTGCCAAGGACGAGAAAGACCCGATTATCGCAGAAGGTCTGCGCGCCCACTTCATGGGTGAGTGCACCGAGGTAGGCCAGTACCTTGCTATGGCCCGTCAAGCTGACCGCGAAGGCTATCCTGAGATAGCAGAGGCTTTCCGCCGTTATGCTTTCGAAGAGGCAGACCACGCTTCCCGTTTCGCAGAACTGCTCGGCGAACTCGTTTGGGACACCAAGACCAACCTTGAGAAACGTGCGATGGCTGAGTCCGGTGCTTGCGAAGACAAACTGAACATCGCCATGCGTGCGAAACAACTCAACCTCGACGCAATCCATGACACCGTTCATGAGATGGCAAAAGACGAGGCTCGTCACGGAAAGGGCTTCGAAGGACTGCTCAAACGCTATTTCGGAAAGTAATTATATACCCGAACAAGAGAAATCAAAAACGCGCGTACATTGTATGCGCGTTTTTTAGTTTAGTTCAATGAATGAGGACAAGCCATTATTGGATTATTCCGCCGCCGATGACGAGGTCGTCTTGGTAGAGAACGACGGATTGGCCGGGTGTGATGCCCCAGACGGGCTCTTTGAAATGAAGACAGCCTACCCCATTCCCCTCCCTACAAGGAGGGGTTTTTAATTCTACCGCTTTGCTGCGATAACGAACCTTCGCGAAGATTGGCTGTTGGCTATTAGCTATTAGCTGTTGGCTATTGAGCGGGCGGAAGCGCAGTTCCGTGGCGTACATATCGTCGTTGGTGCCGAGGGTGATGCGGTTAGCAGCGGCGTCGATATGCGTGATATACGCAGGATGACCGAGTGCAATGCCGAGGCCCTTGCGCTGACCTATAGTATAGTTGGCGTAGCCTTCATGGCGACCGAGGACCTTGCCGTCCTTGTCAATATATTCTCCTGCGCGCACGCGTTCATTATAATCGGGCACGTTCGCGCGTAAGAAAGAACGGTAGTCGTCGTTCGGGATAAAACAAATCTCCTGGCTCTCGCGTTTAGTAGCCAGTTTCTCATAGCCGTGCGCACGGGCAATCTCGCGTACCTGGTCCTTGGTATAATCGCCGAGCGGGAAGATGGTACGCCGCAGTTGCTCTTCGGTCAGCATCCATAGGAAATAGGTCTGGTCCTTGCGTTCATCCGCCGCCGTGCGCAGATATACATGTCCGTCGCGTTCGGCAATGCGGGCATAATGGCCCGTGGCGATGAAGTCACAGCCCATCTCATCCGCCAAGCGTAACATCTCCCCCCATTTGATGGTACTATTACACAGCACACAGGGGTTAGGCGTTCTGCCCGCCATATATTCGTCGATGAAATTCTGGATGACGCAGCGCTTGAAGGTATCCCGGAAATCCACTATATGATGCTCAAAGCCCATCCTCTCAGCGTTATGCTTCGCCTCCATGACAGACTCCACGGAGCAGCAGCCTTTCTCCTTGGCGAGACAGGACTCCTTGATACTATCGAAGGTTCGGAAAGTGCAGCCCACCACCTCATAGCCCTGCTCCAAGAGAAGCATGGCGCTGACGGTGGAGTCTATTCCTCCGGACATACCTAATAAAACCTTCGGTTTCACAATTCAGAATTCACAATTCACAATGCACAATTCACAATTATCAAAGCGTTCTTGGGACTTTTGTACAATTTTGCAGGTCTGTACGGATTCTGCGAATTGGTCCCCAACCTGCTACATGCCCGTTGGTCGTTGGTCATTGCTGCATATCAACGAGCTTGGTGTAATAACCGCCGAGGGCGTAGAGTTCGTCATGCGTGCCGCGCTCAACAATCCGTCCTTCGTGCATCACGCAAATGAGGTCGGCATGACGAATCGTAGAGAGGCGGTGCGCCACGACAAGTGTCGTACGGTCTTTCATCAGATGCTCCAGCGCCTCCTGCACCAAGCGTTCCGATTCGCTATCCAACGCCGAAGTAGCCTCATCGAGAATAAGTATCAGCGGGTTCTTGAGGATGGCACGAGCGATACTCAAGCGTTGCCGTTGTCCTCCAGAGAGACGGGAACCGCGGTCTCCGATAACCGTTTCATAGCCATCCGGCATATCCGCTATGAAGTCATGCGCGTTGGCGATGCGCGCCGCCTGTTCTGCGGCCTGCCGCCATGTGAGTCCGTCCGGCGCCGGTTGAGACATATCTACACCGAACGTGATATTATTGAAGACGGTATCGTTGAACAGGATGGGTTCCTGACAGACGATGCCCATGAGTGCCCGCAAGTCATGCGTGGTGCAGTGACGGATATCTTCGCCGTCAATGGTGATGCACCCTTCCGTAGGGTCATAGAAACGCGGCAAGAGGTCAGAGAGCGTCGTCTTACCACTACCCGACTGCCCTACGAGAGCGACGGTCTTTCCTTTCTGAATAGACAGACAGATATCCGTCAGCACTTCTCGTTCCGGTTGATAAGCAAAAGACACATGCTCAAAAGAGACGGCCTTCTCAAAATGCACAGGCTTGGGGTGCTGCGGTTCAATGATGTTCGTCTCTGCAGCGAGAACAGCGTCGATGCGTTCAAGGGAGGCGAGACCTCTGCGGATTCCATATGAGGCTCTGCTAAGGTCTTTCGAAGGATTGATGATGGAATAGAAGATGACGAGGTAATAGATGAATGTCGCAGCATCTATCGTAGCATGGTCACCCAAGATAAGCAGTCCGCCAAACCAGAGGATGATGGCGATAAGCGCCGTTCCCAGGAACTCGGACAAGGGGTGCGCCAAGGTATAGCGCCGCTCAATGCGGTTGTACGTTACACGTGCAGCGTTGATAAGCGCCTCAAAGCGTACCCGTAATTTCTCTTGCGCGTTAAATCCCTTCACAACCTTCAATCCAAGGAGTGTCTCGTCAACAGAGGACAAAATCTCTGCATTCTGTTCCTGTCCTTGTTTCGACGCCCGTTTCAGCGTGCGACCAATGCGACCGATGAGGAATACAGCGACAGGCATCAACAGCAGCACGAAAAGCGTCAGTTGCCATGAGATGACAAACATGGTGACGAGGTACACGAGAATCATTATCGGGTTCTTGAACAATATATCCAAGGCAGACATAATCGTATTCTCCAACTCGTTGACATCATTCGTCATACGGGAGATTATGTCTCCACGACGAGACTGCGTGAAGTAGCCCATCGGCAGCGAGAGAATCTTATCGTACAGCTGTTTCCGCAGGTCGCGTTTTACACCCGTCTGGATCGGCACCATGAAATAATTCGCCAACCATGCCGCTCCGCATTTGAGTCCGGTCATCACCACAAGGAAGACGCCCAACAGCAGCAATACATACGCAGAGCCATGTAATGCTATCTGTTCGTTCAGCAGGCAGTACATGTTCGTTCGCAGCGCCGCCAAAGTCTCTTGCAGGCCTTGTACACTCGTTATATCCACGCGCTCCACCTGCATCGTATTCAATCCGAACAGAATACGCAGAATAGGTATGATTGCCGCGAATGAGAACAGCGACAGGACCGTCGAGAGGAGGTTAAACAAGATGTTCAGCCCCATCTGCGCACGGTAAGACGGCACAAAACGACGAAGTATATGCAGGATGTTGGTCATTGGTAGTTGGTCGTTAGTCGTTAGTCGTTGGTCAGTTGTGTTCGCGCATATACGTCAGTATGCGGCTATCGAACGTTTCTTTGGGAGTGCAGAACTGCACACGGATAGGCAGCGCAATAAGCCGCTTCCCCTGTTGCTGCAGTCGGTCCACTAAGGATGTGGCGCGCAGACGCTGGATGTCTTTCTCCGTCGTCAGCACAAAGTCGAAGTCCGCGGCTCTTTGCAGGATAGCCTCAATATCCTTAGGCGTATAGTGGTGATGGTCCGGAAAAGCCATCAGTTGCGCCTTCGGGTAGCGCCGCGACACGTAATCCATCATATATTTGGGTTGGGCGATGCCGCATAGCACAAGCGGTGTTCCCTCCTGCTCCATCGGGGCATAGCTGAGTCCCGTGAAATGCAGTTGCTGGTATGTAGGCAAATGCAGACGGTTATCCACCACACGCATGTCAATAGGCCGGATATTATCCGGACACTTGGTCACGATGACAACATCCGCCGCGAGGGCACGCCGCGGCAAGTCGCGTAATGTGCCCCAAGGCAACATGTGGTCGTCAATATAAAGATGGTCGTAAGGCGTGAGGAGCATCGTGAATCCGCTTCGCAGCGAGCGATGTTGCATGGCATCGTCCAGAATGACGACATCCAGTTGCGTTAACTGCCGCTGCAGTTGCTTAATGCCGCGTATACGGTTCTCACATACCGCCATCGGTACATCCGGGAACTTACGGTGCATTTGCATCGCTTCGTCCCCTATCGTGTCCACTGTCGAATACGTGTCCACCATGCGGAAACCATGCGTCTTGCGCTTGTATCCACGCGAGAGCACCGCAGGGTGATACCCGTTGTCCAACAACAGTTGCACGAGGTATTCCACCATCGGCGTCTTTCCTGTACCGCCCAGCGCGAGATTACCCACGCATATCGTCGGTATTTTGACGGTATGCGAAGGTAACAGACGCTTGTCAAACAGCCAATGACGGATGGCTATGACGGAAGCGTAAAGGCCACTGAGCGGTATGGAAAGGGCTTTCAGCATTCAGCATTCAGATTATTGGATGGTTACTTCATCCATCTTCGCCATGATACGCGGCTTGGAGCAGAAATCACGCACCTTCATAATCAGGCGCTCCTCTTCGGTAGAGTTGTCGAAGGCTTTCAACAATTCAGCCAACGCGTCTTCTTTCTCCGGATAATAAACCAACTTGTAGTTCTCTACTCCAGCGAGTTCTACAGCCTTGGCGATAGCGTCGTCGATGTTTCCAAGCTCATCTACGATGCCTATCTCCTTACCTTTATCACCGAGCCATACACGGCCTTCACCGATGGACTTGATATAACTCTGCTCTACGTGACGGCCTTGCGCACAACGGCCGGTGAATAAGTCATAGCCGCGCTCAATCATCGTTTGCATGAGGGCATGCTCTTCGGCATTCATGCCTTTGAATAGCATATTCGACTCCAACGCGGAGTGGCGGTTCGTGGTCACTCCATCAATGTCGAGACCTACTTTATTGCGAATCTTCGACACATTAGGTACCGTTCCGAATATACCGATAGAACCTGTCAGCGTCGTCGGCTCTGCAAAGATATAATCTGCGCCGCAGGAGATATAATATCCACCCGAAGCAGCGTAGTCACCCATCGAGACAACAACCGGAATACTGTCAGCTTTGATATTCTGGATAGCGTGCCAAATCTGCTCGCTGGCGTCCGCCGAACCACCCGGGCTGTTAACGCGCAGAACGAGGGCTTTGAGGTCTTTCTCCTTGCGGATTTTCTTAAGCGTCTTCACAACATCCTTGCCCACAATGCCGTCACCCGAATCTTCGGTAATCTCACCGGCCAGATAGAGTACAGCTATTTTATCTTTGGCCTTCGACTCCGGACGTTTTACTTGTGCCAGTTTGGAAGTCGTAAGCAGGTGGTAGTCCTTCGTGCCGGCATATACGCGCAGCAGAGAGTCAACGTCCTGCGTATAAACGATGGTGTCCACCAAGCCTGCCTTCACGTGGTCTGCGGCCGGTTGGAGGTCCATGTAACGGTCTGCGAGTGCATTGAGTTGTGCATCGGTTAAGTTACGCGAAGCGCCTACGGCCTTCTTATACTCACTCCATATGCCATCCAAGTATTGAGTGGTCTGCAGACGGTCTGCCTCGGACATCGAAGTACGGAAGAACGGCTCTACTGCGGACTTGAAAGTACCCACTTTGAGAATCTGCATCTCTACGCCGATTTTCTCCATCACGCGGGTGTAATACATCTTCTGCGCAGCCAGACCATGCCATGCAACAGCACCCGTCGGGTCCATACAGATGCGGTCAGCGACCGAAGCGACGTAGTAATTGGTCTGACCATAGTTCTTGGCAGACGCTACCACCCATTTGCCGCTCTGCTTGAAGTCGAGCAGGGCGTCACGGATTGCTTTTGCACTCGCGGGCGCCATAGACAACTCAGCGCCATCGAGCCAGATACCGAGAATCTTCTCGTCATTTTTCGCCAGGCGGATGTTACTCAGAATATCATCCAAGCCCACCGTCTCCTTGTTGGCATAGTTGCTGTAAGGCACCGAGCCCATGATGGATGCGAACGGATTCTCTTCCTTAGCTTGCTCTACCATGGTTCCTTTCAGCTGCAGACGATAAATCGTCTTGTCTTTCAAATCCACGGACGAAGAGGAGAACACGTCCCCCATTATCCAACCGAGAATAGCGCTGCAAATGAAATACACAGCGAAGAAAATCAAGCAGCCGCCTAAACAGCCTACTTTACGGCGCGGACGAGCCTGCCCGTCCTGCGCACCATTGTTTCTACAAAACAGTGACATAATTCAATAATTTTAGTTATTAGTGATTTTTAAGTTAAACGTCATCCGATGGTACGGCGTCGGGCCGTATTGGCGGATTGCAGCATAATGTTCGGGAGTAGGATAGCCCTTGTTGTTCGCCCATCCATATTGCGGGAACTCCTTATGCAAGCGCAACATATAATCATCCCGGTAGGTCTTTGCCAGCACGCTTGCCGCGGCTATGGACATATACGTCGCATCGCCATGCACCACCGTGTGCGCCGGAATTTCCAACAACTCTCCCTCCGGCACGTAGGGTTTCCATTTATTGCCGTCCACCAGAATATGCTGCGGTCGCACAGACAGTTTATCCAATGCACGCTGCATACCCAGTATCGAACATTGCAATATATTCTTTTCGTCAATCTCCTGCGGACTCACCTCCACTACCGCCCATGCTACCGCTTCGCGCTCTATAACAGGACGTAACGCATAGCGCTGTTTGTCCGTCAGTTGCTTGGAGTCATTGAGCCATTCGAACTCCGGCACCTCCTCTACCCGCTTCGGGTCCAAAATCACCGCGGCCGCGAAAACACTACCCGCCAACGGACCTCTACCCGCCTCATCACATCCGGCCTCTATCAGCCCCGCTATCATTTGCGCCTTCAGCATTCAGTATTCAGCGTTCAGTTTTCAGTATTCAATATTCAGTATTCAGCTTTCAGCTTTCAGTTTTTAGAAGGGGTAACCGATGGCGAAATGGAAGGTCATGTCATCTTTCCATCCCAAACCATTCGGCGCCGTGCGCCACGCTGTACCCAACTCCAGACGACTCGGGTCATACAGTTTCACTCCGAAATCAATGCGGAAGATGAGAATCGAGAGGTCAAAACGGATACCAACGCCGTAACTCCACGCAATCTGCTTGTAGAATCTATCCCATAAGAAGACGCCGTCGGGTTGCGAATCGTAGTTATAAATGGTCCATATATTTCCCGCATCGGTAAAAGCCGCCAGTTCCAAGAAACTAAGCACCTTAAAGCGGTATTCCAGATTCATATCGAGATGTATGTCTCCCACTTGAAGATCATACGCGACCTTATTATCAGACGCCCTGAAGGAGCCCGGTCCTAAAGTACGTGCCTGCCACCCGCGGATACCATTCGCTCCTCCAGCAAAATAGCGTTTCTCAAAAGGCACAGTAATGGAATTGAGGTACGGAACCACTGCTCCTAAACCGAAATGCGTAACAATCTGATGCTTCGGCGCACAAATTCCATGGTATGTGAAGTTGAAATCCGCCTTCGCATATTGGGCAAACGGTATTTTCCAAATCACATAAGCTTCATCGTTATTCTTCGGAAAATGAAATATCTCACTGAGGCCATACAGGAAATTTCCCGCCGTCTCCACTTTTACAGCGAATTGCAAGTAAGAACGATTCGGGAATCGCGAGTTGAACGTTGAGAACGAGCCTGTATAACTCCAATCCACGATGAAATGGTCCTCGTAGCTGGCTTTGAGCAGCGACGCACGATCGATGAAGTCTTTTTTGAACTGGTCCGACATCCACGGCAGGTAGATATAATTAATGTCCACGAGATTGAACTTGTGGGTCCACCTGCTGCCCGGATTGCGCGGAATCGTATATGACAGACCTGCCGTAGCGATTGTACGAGTATATTCTTCGGGACGCTGCTGGTAGTTATAGGATATATCCACCATGACGTTCGACGGGAAAAGCAATTTGGCGTCCGCTCTCGCTTCGATAGCCCGTCCGCCGTTGGTACGCCATTCGTATGAAGCACGAGCACCGACTGTCAGTACTTCCGCGCCATGGAAGATATTCTTATTACTATATTTGACTCCCGCGGCTATTCCCCAATCTCCGGCGCTATATGTACCTTCCGCCTCTACCGAGAATGAGTTGAGACGTCCGCGCGAGACAGAGATGTTACAGTCAAGGAGTGTGTCCCCGACAGGTGTGAAAGCCACATCCACATATTTCACAGGCGGCAAAGCGTTCATGCGCGCGTACGTTCGCTCCACGCGCCACTCCGCGTAGCGTTCACCCTCACGGATACGACTCGCGCGGCGAAGAGCATTTTTTCGCAAGAACGGGAAATCCAAGGAATACGTGACGTTGCGCACCGTATAACGGGTGTATATCTTCTTTAACTCTGCGGAGTCCATGTGCGCCACGTAAGGGGCGATATGAATACGCACATCCACCGCATTGGAGCGCAAAGAACTATCCGCCGTGAATTCCAGCATCGACTTCTCGAAATAGTAATAGCCCATATTCCGCATCGTGGTAGTGATACGCTCACGTTCTTCATCCAAGACCGCAGTAGAGAACTGCTCTCCGGGATGTACCACACACCGCGCATCCATCGCTATCTCGCGTAACTTCGGCTCTTGAATATCCACCGAATAATCGCGAATAATATACGGTTTGTGAGCCGTCACCAGATAGGTCAACTCTATCTTCCGATTTTTCTTATAGACTTTATGCGTATCTACTTCGGCTTGGAAATATCCAATGTTACTCATCTGCTGGCGTAACTGCTGCATGCTTATCTGCGTCATTTCCTCGTCATAGACCACCGGCGCTTCACCCATCTTCTTCGCGTTTCGTGCTGCGCGCGCACGCGATTTGGTGGTCGTGTCCATAGGAGCGGTGTTATATACATGCAGTTGCAACTTCCAAAAACCGAAAATCTCTGTGTTCTGCTTTTGGCGCAAGTAATTCCGCAGTTCACCGGTAGGTACATTCTTGTCGTCCACGCATTTCACACGCGCTTTATTCAACAGATACTGACCTTCCGGCACGAATTTCGTGGCGTTACAAGCACAGAAAAGCACCGCCACCACAGCGACGATTCCTACCTTTTTCCCATATGCACACATTGCGCGTAACATAATCAGCGTGCAAAATTACAACAAAAATTGCATATATGCAAATTTTTGCGCATTTTTTTTTGCACGGGTCAGAAATTCTTTGTACCTTTGCATCCGGAACGTCCTTCTATGTATTTTATTATGAGAAGATTCTTTTTATGCATCGCCCTGATGGGCATACTCGTACAATTCGCACGGGCGGAAGGGACGCCGGTGATGCGCTTCGTACCGGTGACCGGTGAGGAGAGCGAAGTGGCGCTGAACACATTGCGGAAGGTGGTCTTTACGCCGGACAGCGTCGTGCTTATCGCCGCCAAGGACGGCACGCAAACGCCCCTGTACAAGTACGACTACCAAGCCATCGTCTTCACCGAAAGCGGTACGGAGGCGGTGGAAACCGTGAGCGGCGAACGCTTGTCGAGTAGCGGTGAGAAATTCATCAAGGACGGACAACTATATATCCGCCTCGACGAACAAGTGTATAATATCTTAGGAAACAAAATCAAATGATTATGAGACGTATATTTATCATCCTTCTCCTTTCAACTTTCAACTTTCAACTTTCAACTTTATTTGCCCAAACATACGTATGGAAAGCGGGCAAACCGTTGGTAGTCAATCCCGACAGCATCACGTTTATGGAGCCGGACATGGGTTTGCAGGTGGTGGATGAGACCCAGACCTCTGATGGTTATAACGTGAAGTTCCTCTACTTCACGCAGGATTATTTGGGCCGCCCGCAGTGGCAGTCGGCCTTGTTGCAACTGAGTGAGAACAATGTGCAGAGCAAGCATATAGGCGTCATGGCGCTGTATAACCACTACACGATAATGAGTGCGGCGGAGTGCCCCACGGAGGGTAATACCGACATGCAGAAAGCCGCATTGACGAAGGATTTCGCGGTGGTGAGTGCGGACTACGAGGGCTTCGGCGAGACGGCGGACAAGATACAGGCCTATTGCTTCGGCTTGGCGAATGCACGGGCTTCCATCGACGCTCTGCTGGCGGCACGCGAATGGCTCGCCGAACAGGGATACACCCTCAGCGACAGCATCATCAACTACGGCTATTCGCAAGGCGGACAGACCACCGTGGCGGAAGTGAGACTGGCGCAGACGGAGTACCGCGGACGCGTCCGTTTCCTCAAGAGTATAGCAGGCGACGGACCCTATAACCTCACCTTGACATTCAAGACCTTCGTCGAATGGCAGAGAATAGGTATGGCTGCTGCTTTACCGCTTACCGTCATCACGCTCAACGAGTTATACGATATGGGGATAGCGTACGACCAAGTGTTCAAAGCGCCGCTGTCGTCCAACTGGAAGACATGGTTTGTGTCCAAGAGATTCACGATGGACGAGGCAAGCGGGCTGCTGGGCAGCGACAGTCTCCATGTGTTCATCCAACCGGAGTATCTGGACACCACTTCGGCGGAGACGAAGCAGATGATGACGTACACCGAGCGATTGAATATCATGCAGGGCTGGATGCCGGACACGGACACGAAGTTGCGGCTCTACCACTCGCTGCAAGACGATGTGGTACCGTTCGGTAACTCCCGCGAGTTATACCGTTTCTTCGAAAATCAGGGTTGCAGCAATGTGGCGATAGACAGCACGTCGCTCAACATGGACCATGAGTCTTCCGGCATGATGTTCATCATCGCCCTGATGAATGAGTTAAATACATTGTAAGGGCCAAGTATGGAGAAAATCAGTAAATCGCAGGTCAAACTTATAAAAAGTTTGCAGTTGAAAAAATTCCGCGACGAGACAGGTCTGTTTGTTGCGGAAGGAGAGAAATGCGTCGAGGAGTTGCGCAAGGGTTTTGAACTCGTCAATCTATACCGCGAAGGCGAGAACGCGACACGTACGGAGATTGAGCAGATGTCGGGTTTGCGCACTCCGCAAGGCATGATAGGCGTATTCAAGAAACGCCCAATTAGTGACTGCAGACTGAAGAAAGAAGACTTGATTCTTGCGCTGGACGGAGTGCAAGACCCGGGAAATCTGGGCACAATCATCCGTACCTGCGACTGGTTTGGCGTACATACTATCGTTTGCTCGCATGAGACGGCTGATTGCTATAATCCAAAAGTTGTTCAAGCCACGATGGGTGCCTTGGCCCGTGTACATGTTCATTACACGGATTTGCCGGCGTGGTTGAAAGAATTAAAAATTAAAAATGAAGAATTAAGAATCTACGGCACGCTTTTAGACGGCAAAGACATGTATGCGGAGTTGAAGAGCTGTCAGCTGTCAGCCGTCAGCCATCAGCCGTCCGTTATTATCATGGGCAACGAAGGAAACGGCATTTCGCAGGCCGTTCGGTCCTTCATCACCCACCCCATCCGTATTCCTTCATATCCAAAAAACGTTGAGACTTCGGAAAGTCTCAACGTCTCCATCGCTACCGCGATTGTCTTAGCGGAATTCCGCCGTTTGACTTAAGCGTTTTTAGCAGCTTTTTCTGCTTTTTTCTTCGCCTGATCAACAACTGCTTTGAAAGCAGCGGGTTGATTCATTGCGAGGTCAGCAAGCGCTTTGCGGTTGATGACGATACCTGCGTTTTTGAGTGCACCCATCAACTGGCTGTAGCTCAGTCCTTCAAGGCGAGCAGCCGCATTGATACGTTGGATCCACAGAGCGCGGAAGGTACGTTTTTTGTTCTTACGATCGCGGTAAGCATACTGCAAACCTTTCTCCCATGTATTCTTTGCTACGGTCCATACATTAGCACGACCACCAAAGTTACCACGGGTGAGCGACATGATCTTCTTACGACGGTTGCGCGAAGCAACGTGATTTACTGATCTTGGCATGTGTTCTGTCCTTTCACTTTAATGGTTAGTACTTAACGAAGCAACAACATCTCACGGATGGAGCGTGTGTTCGAATGATCCACAATAGCAACATGAGTCAAGTTGCGTTTTTGCTTTTTAGTCTTCTTCGTCAGAATGTGACTTTTGTAAGCGTGCTTACGCTTGATTTTACCGGTTCCGGTAAGCGTGAAACGCTTTTTTGCACCGGAATTAGTCTTTACCTTTGGCATTTTGTAATAAATATTTAATTGTTAGTATATACACAGTCTCAGGCAGCCACCCCCAGTTCATGGGGGTTACAAGGTAAGCCCTACGACTTGTGCGTTATTTAAAATCACGGAATAATATACTAAGTATATTATAGGGTGATGTATGATACGACATTAGTCCGAAACGAGTCCGAGTTTAGTCCGAGACGAGTCCGATTCGATTCTCTCTCGATTGTGTCTCGTTAGTCTGATTTGGCTATCCCTTATTGCTCTTCGGGCTGAGATTGAGAATCATTCTCTTTCCCTCGAGATTGGGGACATTATCAGGCTTTCCGTATTCGGCGAGGTCGGCAGCAAAACGCGCGAGGAGCAGTTCTCCCTGCTCTTTGAAGACGATGGAGCGTCCGCGGAAGAAGACATAAGATTTGACCTTGTTGCCTTCCTTGAGAAACTCGATAGCATGTTTGAGTTTGAAGTTGTAGTCGTGGTCATCCGTCTGCGGTCCGAAACGAATCTCCTTCACCTCCATCTTCTTGGCATTCGCCTTTGCCTCTTTTTGCTTTTTCTTCTGTGCGTAGAGGAATTTCTGATAGTCGATCACACGGCAAACCGGCGGCGTAGCGGTAGGCGCTATTTCGACGAGGTCGAGATTCTGCTCGTCCGCGATATGCATAGCCTGCTGAAACGTGTAGATACCCTGCTCTACATTGTCGCCGATAAGGCGTACTTCTTGGACTCCGCGTATCTTGTCGTTGATACGATGCGGGTCTTCTTTAATAACTCGACCGCCACGCGGTCTTTGAGGAATAGTTGCTATTGTTTTAACTTTTAGTGGTTAATAAATCCTACTTCTCGCCTGAGCACAAAATGCTCCACATTCGAAAAAGCGCACAAAAGTACAACATTTTTTTGAAACACGCAAGAAAAACGTATTTTTTTTCACTTTTTTTCCTAATTATTTGCGCGCGTGAAATATTTTTTGTAATTTTGTGCGCTATTTTGAGAAAATATGCATAAATGTGCACTAAGGGACTGAAAATCTAATATCTAAAAAACAATAAAGTTATGAAAAAGTATTTATTTATGATGCTCGCGTTGACCGCGATGGTACTATTTAGTTGCAAGGAGAATCCGTACTTACCCGCTCCAGGTAACACGGCGCTTGTTCCGGACACGATGCCGACTCTCGTTCTCCCCGATCCGGTAGATCCAGTAGGATTTGAATTGCCGGCCGGTTGCCTCAATGTATATGAGGCATGCTATATCAGCGACACACTTGGCGAAGGTAAGACCTCCACTGAGAAATACTACATCAGGGGATGGGTTCGCGAATTCGACAGCAAGCATGAAAGCGGTATAGAGCAATATGGTAACGGTACGTTCTTCATCGCAGCCACAAATGACGGTCGTGGAGATAGCAAGATGTTCGAGGCATATCAGGTATACGGCAAGAACGGCAAGAAATTTGTTAGCCTTGACCAAATAGCTATCGGCGATTTCGTTGTTATTTACGGCCAAATCACCAACTTCAAGGGAACAGCCGAGACTCCGGGTAAAGGTACTGCTTACGTATATGCATCCACCAACGAGAATCTCGACCCGCAGATAGATCCGACGAAGGTTACTCCGGATCCGGAAGGCGCTGATGTGCCGGAAGGTACGCTGACTGTATATGAGGCTATTCATATCAGCGACTCTATCGGTAGCGGCAAATCCACCTCGCAGGAATACTACGTTAAAGGTTGGATCAGCAAGCTGGACGGCCAGAACACATCGGGTATTGAAGGCCAGTACCACAACGCTACCTTCTATATCTCGCCAACCAACGACGGTACGACCGCAGGTATCTCATTTGAGGCTTATCGCGTAAAAGGTCCGAACAAGAGCGATATTACGGATGTGAACCAAGTACAGGTAGGTGACTTCGTTGTTCTACGTTGCAAGATTAAGAACTATAACGGTACTGCAGAGAATGACAACGGAGGCTATATCTATTATTCTTCGAATCCGAATCTGCAAAAGTGAAAAATCAAGTTTAAAGTATTAATATAAAAAATGGCAAGTTTACAAAGAATTAGAAATCATGGCGCCCTATTAATTGCTATCGTGGGTTTGGCCATGTTAGCATTTATCCTCGGAGACTTTCTAAACTCCGGTAGTAGTTTCTTCAACCGCAGTCGCGAGAATGTGGGAGTCATCGAGGGACAAAAAGTACACTACACGGAGTATGAGGCGGCAAAAGACCAACTGACGGAGGTTTACAAGATTGAGAGCGGCCGCTCGGATTTTGACGAAGACATCAGCGCCCAGATTCGCAATCAGGTGTGGAACATGATGCTCATGGACTACACATTGCGTGCGCAAGCAAAGAAAATCGGTATGGACGTAACGGTTGACGAGTTGAGCGAACTCTGCATCGGCGAGAACCCTCACCAGATTATCCGTGCACGTCGTGCGTTTGCTGACGAGAACGGCAATTTCAGCCGCGACATCGTTAAGAACCTCATCTCCGCTATCAGCAAAGAAGGTGAGGATGCGGAGCAAAACGCAAACCTGCAACAGGCAAAGACCTACTGGCTCTATTGGGAGAAAGCAGTACGTATCAGCCATCTGCAGGAGAAATACTCTGCGTTGCTTCAACACCTATTCAAGGCTAACTCGTTAGATGCCGAGTTCGCATTCAACGCCCGTCAGAACGGCGTTAGTGCAGAGTATGTGATGCAACCCTATTTTGCTATCGCAGACAGTTTAGTAACCGTCAGCGAAAGCGCAGTAAAGAAACTCTACAAAGAGCACAAAGCGCAATACAAACAGACGCCGAACCGCGCCATCAAGTATGTGGCATTCGACATTGCGCCGTCGGCAGATGACTTCAAAACTGCAGAAAACCTCGTGAACAGTCTGCAAGAGGAGTTCAAGACAACGGAGGATGTAGCATTGGTAGTGAACACCAATTCGGACATCATGTACGACGGTCGTGACTACTCGGAGGCAACTATTCCTGCGCAGTTCAAGGACTTCGCGTTCGCAAAGGGAGCAAAAGCCGGCCAATGTACAGAGGTTCTGTTTGAGAACAACACCTACTCCATCGCACGTATCATGCAAGCGGGTTACTCGCTGCCTGACTCAGTAGAACTGAAAGCGATTGTGGAGGACGGCGAAGACCAGGAGTTAGGTTGGTTCAAGGCAACTGACCTGCCGAAGAATATTGCGGAGCCTGCATTTGCCGGCAAACGCGGTACCCGTTTCACTGTTGCTCAAGGCTTAGGCGAGCAGACCTACGAGATTATGGATCTCGGCAAACCGACTCCGAAAGTGAAGTTGGCTATCCTCGCGCGTGAAGTAACACCGTCGAGCAAGACCTACTCCGCTATCTATAACAGCGCAAAGCAGTTCATCGTCAATAACAACAATGCCGAGGCTTTCGAAGCTGCTGCTCAAGAGGCAGGTCTGGCAGTTGTTCCGCAGTACAACCTCACCGCAACAACCGACAAGGTAGGTTCGCTCAAGGCCAGCCGTCCTATCGTTCGTTGGGCATTCGAAGCCAAAGAAGGTCAGGTTTCTGACGTATTCGAGTGCGGTCAACAGTTCATTGTTGCCGCTTTGACAGAGGCGAACGACGGCGACTACCGTCCGTTGGAGGCAGTTCGTCCAGAGTTGGTTTACGAGGCAACGAATAACGCAAAGGCTGCGTACGTGGCAAAAGAACTGAAGGGTGTTGAGACACTGGAGGCTGCAGCTGAGAAACTCGGTCAGACTGTTCAGGCTACCGAGCGCGTCGCTTTGGCTGACAACCGTTTCGGTAACGCCGGTCAAGAACCTGCCGTTATCGGTAAGACGATTGCTCTTGGCGAGAACTCGTTGAGCGAGCCGATTCAAGGTAAAATGGGCGTCTTCGTTGTCAAGACGGGCGCTGCCAACAATACCAATGAGGCATTTGACGCGGAGAGCGAGAAAGCACAACTGGCTTCCCGCTACGCCTACCTGCCGTACCAAGTTATCCAATTAGTGGAGGACAAGGCAGAGGTAGTAGATAACCGCGCCAACTTCCAATAAACGCGCGCACGCGCATATAATATAAGGAGTGACAAGTACATATCGCCGTGGGTTTGGGTGCCTACGCTGTACTTCACAGAAGGTATCCCCTATTTCCTGGTAAACAGCATCTCCGTGATGCTGTTTGCCAAAATGGGAGTGCCAAACGACCAGCTTGCGTTCTTTACCACACTACTCTATTTCCCATGGTTTTTGAAAGGGTTGTGGAGTCCGTTTGTAGATATACTTCGCACGAAGCGCTGGTGGATAATAAGCATGCAGGCCCTTCTCACAATACTATGTATTGTGTTGACGCTAAGTCTGCCGCACCCAGATGCCGCAACGATAGCCGCGAAAGCGACCAGTGCAGGTACTTTCCGTCTGACGCTGGTACTGTTTATCATCGCAGCATTTGCATCCGCGACACACGACATAGCCGCAGACGGTTATTACATGTTAGCGCACGACACGCGCAGTCAGGCGGCTTTTGTAGGTATCCGTTCTACGTTTTACCGCATCGCAGCGGTGTTCTCGCAAGGCGTATTAGTATATATTGCGGGATATATAGAGAACAAGACCGGCAACATCCCACTCTCGTGGCAAGTGACCTTAGGTGTGACCAGCTTCATCCTATTGACTGTGACCATCTACCACTGTTTCTTCCTGCCTCGTGCGGCGGAGGACCAACCACGGGAAGTCAAGGACTATACCGGCGCGATACGCGAACTGAAGGAGTCGTTTGCGACGTTCTTCACCAAGCCAGGTGTGCTGCTGGCGATTGCATTTATGCTGTTGTACCGCTTGAGTGAAGGTTTTTTGATCAAGTTATGCCAGCCTTTTCTTGTTGATACGCGCGCGACACTCCTGCGCGAGGGACAGATATTCGGAGGCGGACTGGAGCTGAGTACCGACACAGTGGGCATCCTTTACGGCACGATAGGCGTTGTATGTCTGCTGGCAGGAGGGATTATTGGAGGTATTTATATCTCACGTCGCGGACTCAAGCGTTCCTTGTGGCTGATGGCGGCGGCATTGACATTACCGAGTTTCGTCTATTGCTACCTGAGTATGGCGCAGCCTGAGTCGTTATGGCTCATCGGCACAGCCGTCAGTTTTGAACAGTTCGGTTACGGTTTCGGGTTTACGGCATACATGATGTATATGATGCACTTCTCAGAAGGTCCGTATAAGACGTCACACTACGCGATATGCACGGCTTTTATGGCGCTGAGTATGATGATTCCCGGTTTTGTGGCCGGCGCAATAGAGATGGCGGTAGGCTATACGACTTTCTTCTGGATTGCGAATGCCTGCAGCGTGACAACCTTTTTAATCACCTATTTTGTGTACAAGAGGTTGTAAATTGAAAATTAAGAATTAAGAATGAATTATAAACGAATCATCCCAGATGCTATCACAAGCTGCAACCTGCTTTGCGGCAGTTTTGCTGTGTTTCTTGCTACGCAAGGTGCGTTTGTGTGGGCATTTGTATTCATCCTTGCGGGTGCATTCTTTGATTTCTTCGATGGTCTGAGTGCCCGTATGCTGAAGGCACCAAGTCCTATCGGTATCCAACTGGATTCATTGGCAGATGATATTACGTTCGGTCTCGCACCATCGATGATACTCTTCTGTTACCTCAAGCCGATACTGGGTTGGTGGGCGCTGTTAGCATTGCTGATGGCAGCTTTCTCCGCGCTACGCCTCGCGAAATTCAACGTTGACGAACGTCAGCACGATTCGTTTATCGGTTTGGCCACGCCTGCAAACGCAATTTTCTGGGGTGGTTTATGCTGTCTGCCGATATCGGTTATGGTGTTTGACTGGATGGGCTGGTGCTACATCGGTTTTTCGCTGCTAAGTTGTTACCTGCTGAACGCAGAGATACCTTTCTTTAGTTTCAAGGCCTTCGGTCGCCAGAAGACACTTATTCTCTGTTTCATCATCGGATGCCTTATTCTTATCGGTTTCTGCGTAGTGAAAGCCATTATTCACAAACATATAGAGTTCGCCCTCTTCAGCGGCACCGCCTGTATCCTATGGTACGTGGTGCTGAACCTGCTGCTGGCGTTCATGCCTAAGAAATAACCTCAAAATTATATACCTATGAAAAAGTATCTATCCCTTTCCATCGCATTGTTTTTCGCCCTTAGTATGATGGCGGAGGCTATTCCCGCGCATTTCTACGACAACATCAACGGGAAAAAAGATGCGGAACTGAAAACTACGCTCAGTCAGCTTGTACGAGGCGGCGAGCGTTATGATTACGGCACCAATACCTACCACACTTCGAGCAATCCTCCTGAGTGGCAGAAAGGCGATTTGAAGGCCTACGGTACCTGGCAGGCGCTTCCGCTGACGGACATGCACCCCGATGGCATTGTATGGGATATGTACTCCAATTGCGTGCGCTATTATCCGAACAAACAAGGCGAGTCGGGCTGTTCGCTGAATATCGAGCACTGTCTGCCGAAAAGCTGGTGGGGAGGCGATGTGAATGATGCCTACAAGGACCTATATCACCTCAATCCATCCGACCAACGCGCAAACGGCCAGAAGAGCAACTATGCGCCCGGTCATGTCAATAAAGCCGATAAGTTCGACAACGGGTCCTTCAAAATGGCTAAAGCCGGCAACTCTTCCACAGGATTTGTTTGTTTTGAACCCGAAGAGCAATACCGTGGCGATTTTGCCCGTGCGTATTTCTACATTGCAACGGCGTATGAAGACTTCGAATGGAAGTCCGGCACTTCGCCTTTTGACGCAGCCAACGCCATGGATAACGATTCCTATCTGGAATTCAAGCCTTGGTTGATTGAAGTACTTCTTGACTGGCATCGTGCTGATCCGGTGAGCGACAAAGAGAGATGCCGTGCAGACCGGATATCGGATATCCAACACAACCGTAACCCCTTCATTGATTATCCTGAACTGGTGGAATATATATGGGGAAACAAAAAAGGCACCAATGTAGTTCTGAATTCACTCGAATGTGCATTCAGAACCGGTGTTTGCCCTGAGCCTGTCATCCCTACCCCGGACCCTCATAAATACGACACAGTCATCAACCTGCCTTCGCTCGTAAAAAACACTGTCGGCACCTATGTCAACGGTAGTATCCAAGGCGCAGAAACGGGTGTGCAAAGCAACGGTTCCAGTTCGATTACCATGGGTACAAGTTCTACCGACGGCGAGATTACCTTCACCGGCATTAACTTGACTGACACAGCGGTGTTGGCATTCCGCGCATCTCCTTACAACAGCGCCAAGAGCATGCAACTCGACGTGTATGCCAATGACGCCTTAATACAATCTATTCAAGAGACGGTTGTTGACGAGACGCGTAATGAAGTGCGCTACCGCATCACTATTCCGAAGAATACCACTAAAATCAAACTGGTTTCCGTAGGCGGCAGTACATCGAAGCGCGCTTGTATGCAGGAGTTGTACCTGCTCGGTGCGTACACCGGTCAGGGCATAGAGGACGTTCCCTTTCGCGAAAAAGCGCGCAAAGAGATACATGACGGCAAACTCGTCATCATCCTCGGCGAGACGCGCTACACGCCGCTCGGCCAGAAGATACAATAAGCAATAAACGATACAACCATATGAAAAGAACCTCTTTCTACTCGCTTTTATGCGGTCTGCTATTCGTTCCGTATTCGCTGTTAGCAGCGAGTTACGAACCGAACGACTCACCGTATATCACCATTAACGGCACGCCTGTTATGAACGGCGAACGGCTGGAAACACCTTTCTGCCAAGAAGAACCGGGCGAGACGATTACCATCCAATTCGAGTTGCAGAACCCCGATCCGTCAATAGTCATCGAAAGTGTTGAATGGGATTTCGGCGACGGCATCACGCGCGAGGGTACGATCGAAGCCACTTATAACTATATGGTGGAGAACTGGTACGACGTGAAAGCGCTTCTCAAAGGAGGGTTCGTCTATGGCGAAGATGAGTTGCTGACGGTCAGCGCCTCGTTCTGCATCCGTTATTGCCCGCCGGTTATTCCTCAGTGCCTGGAACTGAAAATTCGTCCCGACAAAGCCACCAGCGTATGCGGCGAGAGCTACAGAATGCCCTACTCCATTGCCGAAGGAGCGAAGATGGGCGAGGCGTTCGTGGTCTTTGAAGACAGCACGAAGAAAGCCATAACGATAGAAGAGGACACGATGGTTATTGACCTGTCGGAATTGCGCCCAGGCAGCTATAACGTTCATCTGGAAGTGGAGGACATCAACTGCGAGAAGACCGTTCAAACGCGCACATTCCCGATTAGCGTCAGTTATCCGGCAAGCATCTTCACGCTGAAATTCAACAACGTGCTGGCTGTTTATCAGAACGGAGAGGGCAGCAATCACTACGGTAATTTCAAGGCATTCCAGTGGTATCGAAACGGTTTGGCGATTGAAGGCGCAACGAAATCCATCTATCATTCGGAGAATATCTTCACGCCCGGCGACGAGTACTTCGTGTTGCTCACCGACGAGAAAGGCAACACCTCCGCCACCTGTCCGTTCGTCATTCCCGACAACCTGCCCGACTATACGCCGGTTAATGAAGAACCGCAAGCTGTCAAAGCACTCATCAACCATCGGATGGTCATTCGTATGGGCGAGAAAACCTATGATTTGTACGGTCAACGCGTGCAATGAGACAACTGCTGCGAAATAATAGTATATTTATTGCGTTGAGCCTGATGTTAATCATAGCATTAGGCGCAGCGCTTCTTTCTATCCCAAAGGGAGAGTTGCACCTATTACTTTGCGACCGTCACACACCTTGGGGTGATATTTTCTATCGATACTATACACACGTAGCAGAGTGGTTGCCATACGCGTTATGCGTGCTTATCCTACTCTTCTGCCGCGTCGGCGATGCCGCTTTTGCCGCGTCATGCCAAGCGCTCTCGGCGCTGACCACACAAATCATCAAGCATATTGTTGTCGCGCCGAGACCTCTCACGTGGTTTGAAACCAATTGGCCAGAGATACAACTTCCGTTGGTGGAAGGCGTGGAAATGAACCGCTGGCTCTCCTTCCCTTCCGGGCACACTACTTCGTTTTTTGCGCTTTTCTTTGCGCTGAGTGTCATCGTCACAGGCTATTTGACGGAGAAAACGCAGAACACCAAAAGCAATCTATGGTGGATAGCCGTTCAGATACTATGCTTTGCCGCCGCCGCTTTCGGAGGCTACAGCCGTATTTACCTCAGCCAACATTTTGCGCTTGACGTATTAGGAGGAACATGCGTAGGAGTGAGCATCACCCTCGTATGTTATGCTATTTTCAGTCCTTTTGAGCAAAAAAAGTGGTATAATTACCGTCTTTTAGCAAAAAAGTGACCCTAAACGCAAAAAAAATGCAAAAAAATTTGGTCAATTCAAAAAAAAGCAGTACCTTTGCACTCGCTTTTGAGAAAAAGGGCGTTTAGCTCAGCTGGTTTAGAGCATCTGCCTTACAAGCAGAGGGTCTGCGGTTCGAATCCGTAAACGCCCACACAAGGAGACCCGAGAGTCTCCTTTTTTATTTCGGAGAGTGCTATTGTTTTTCCACTCTCGGCTAACAATAAAAACTGAAAACAGACATGCGAACAGACAAAGAACTGCAGGGCGTCACCCTGCTTGGTAATCAGCACGTGCAGTATTCGGACAACTACAATCCGTCGGTGCTGGAGACCTTTCCCAACAAACATCCGGAGAACGAGTATCTGGTTACCTTCAACTGCCCGGAGTTCACCACCCTCTGCCCAAAGACAGGTCAGCCGGACTTCGGTCATCTTTACATCAGTTATATCCCGCGTGAGCGTATGGTAGAGAGCAAGAGTCTCAAACTCTATCTTTTCTCCTTCCGCAATCATGGCGATTTTCATGAGGACTGCGTAAACATCATTATGAAAGACCTCGTGGCACTCATGGACCCAAAATATTTGGAGGTCACGGGCTATTTCATGCCGCGCGGAGGTATCAGCATCTATCCTTTTGCGAACTATGCGGACGAGGCACACAAAGCCTTGAAAGAGCAACGTCTTCGCGAGCAATTCAGTAAAGTCTATGAAAGATAGTTTGATTGTTCTCTCAGGAGGCTTGGACTCGACAACGATGTTGTATGAGTACCAATTCCGTATCGGTATGGCGGTTTCGTTCCATTACGGCAGTAACCACAACGACCGCGAGTTGGAGTTCGCGAAGCTGCATTGCGAGCGGCTCGGCATCCCGCATTTGGTCATCCGTCTGCCGTTTATCAAGCAGTTCTTCCGCTCCTCATTATTGGCAGGCGCAGACGCTATTCCTGAAGGCAACTACAATGATGAGAACATGAAATCAACCGTAGTGCCATTCCGCAACGGTATTATGCTTTCCATCGCTGCCGGCATCGCGGAGAACAACCAGATGCAATACGTCATGTTAGCCAACCACGCAGGCGACCACACCATCTATCCTGATTGCCGACCGGAGTTTGTGGAAGCGATGAATAACGCCATCCATTTCGGCACGTGGAACGGCGTGCAACTGCTGACGCCCTACACGCATCTCACCAAGGCAGAGATAGCCTCCAAAGGCAAGGAACTGAAGATAGATTATTCCGAGACCTGGAGTTGCTACAAAGGCGGTGAGCACCATTGCGGTGTATGCGGCACTTGTCGCGAACGCAAAGAAGCATTAGCGCAAGCAGGAATCGAGGATAACACTATCTATGATAGTGATTTATGATTTGTCATTTTGATTTGTGATTTATGTATTACGTAGAGAAAAGAATAGAGATTTCGGCAGCACATAACCTAATGCTGTCGTACGAGAGTAAGTGCGAGCACTTACACGGTCATAACTGGATTATCGTGGTATATTGCAAGGCGAAGGAACTGAACCGCGACGGAATGGTGACGGATTTCACGCATATCAAAAAAGTGGTGAAGGACACCTTCGACCATAAATATATCAATGATATTTTGGATGTCAATCCGTCGGCGGAGAATATCGCCAAATGGATCTGTGACCACGTGGAGAATTGCTATAAGGTCTCCGTGCAGGAATCCGAAGGCAACACAGCTATTTACGAGCGCGATTTGTGATTTGTCATTTGTGATTTTGTACCGCGTCAACGAAATATTCTACACGCTTCAGGGCGAGGGTGCACATATGGGCATTCCTGCGGTCTTCGTGCGTTTCAGCGGGTGCAACCTACGCTGTCCGTGGTGCGACACCGAGTTCACGGAATATACGGAGAAGACGGCAGAGCAGATTGTTGCGCAAGTGACGGAACTGTATGACATCCCGAATGAACGCCGTAAGATGGTGGTGCTCACAGGCGGCGAACCGAGTCTGCAGGTCGATAAAACGCTCATTGACGCACTCCACGAAGCCGGCTTTTATATCTGCATAGAAACGAACGGCACACGTCCGCTGCCCGAAGGCATCAACTGGATTACCTGCTCGCCGAAGGCGAGTAGCCTTCTGCATTCAGTAATCAGCCATCAGCCATTAGCCCTAAAAAAGGTAAATGAGGTCAAGGTGGTGTTCACAGGAGAATACGATCCGGAGATTTGGAGAGAACATCTCGAGGCGGAACACTGGATGCTGCAGCCCTTGCGGTTTACGGGAGACTGGCTGATTGAGCACGCCGTTGATGAATGGGAAGACGACCGTAATGACAACCTTGATGACACCGTTCGCTACATTCTCTCCCATCCTTTCTGGCGTCTCAGCGTTCAGATTCACAAAATAGCCGGACTTCGATAGCCCGGCTATTATATTCTCTAAACGCTAAACTTATTTTACCGCCTTGAAACTCATGTCGAGGCTCTTGTAACTATGCGTGAGGGCGCCGACGGAAACGAAGTCCACGCCTTGCAGCGCGTAGTCGCGGATAGTATCTATGGTGATGCCTCCAGAGGACTCTATCTCTATATGTCGTTTGTCATTCGTCGTTTGTCGTTGGCGCTCCCATGCGCGGATGAGATCCACGGCCTCTTTCGTCTTCGCGGGCGTGAAGTTATCGAGCATGATGCGGTCGGGGATATTGGTCGCAAGTGCCTCGTTGATCTCATCGAAATTACGCACCTCTATCTCGATTTTCAGGGGTTTATTCTTCTCCTTACAATAATCGCGTGCCCGCGTGAGCGCGTTAGTGATGCCGCCGGCAAAGTCCACATGATTGTCCTTGAGCAGAATCATGTCGAAGAGTCCGATACGATGGTTCATACCTCCGCCTAATGCCACAGCCTCTTTCTCCAGATAGCGCAGTCCAGGCGTCGTCTTGCGCGTATCCAGCACATGGCAGCCCGTATCCGCTATAAGCGCCTGGTACTTATGCGCCGTAGTGGCTACACCGGACATGCGCTGCATAATATTGAGCATGGTGCGCTCTATCTGCAGCAGACTCAGTTCCTTGCCGTACACTTTAAACGCTATGTCTCCCGGTTTGACATGCGCGCCATCCTCGAGGAACTGCTCGAAGCGACATTCGGAGTCGAAATAGTTGATAATCTCTTTCGCCACCTCTACACCGGCGAGCACACCCGTATCTTTGATGATGAGTTGCTGACAACCCATTTGTGTAGGCGGGATACAACTGAGCGAGGTATGGTCACCGTCGCGGATATCCTCTTCAAACCAGATTGCAATCAGTTTACGAAGTTCTTCTTTTTTCATATCGTATGATATTTATTGCAAATAACGCTTGCGGAGCACTTGAATATCGTCATGCGTGAGGCAGAGTATCTCATGCAAGTACGCCGTCATGCCTCCGTACTCTTTATCAATGAGTTCCAAAGTTCGGATGAAGTTCTGGGTCGAAACGCCCATGAAGGCCTGAATAACCGCCATCTCCGCTTCTCCGCCTCCGCGTGCAAGCACATCGGCATTGAGACGGCTGACGACAGGCCGGTAGGCGATGTTACTCTCCTCGAAATCCGCAATGACATCTTCACGTGAGACGCCGAGGGCGAACATCAGGAAAGCAGCCCCCCACCCCGTGCGGTCTTTGCCTTGCGCGCAATGCCAAAGGATGCCACCGTCTGCCGGAGCCTCGACTATAAGTCGTAAAAAGGCTGCATACTGCAATTGCGAGAACTCACTTTGTATCAGCGACGGGTACATATTCGCCGCCATTGTCTGCACCTCCGGATAGAAGGAGTAATTGACGATGTGACGGTCCAGTTCAAAGAACGCCTCATCGGGAATAGGCTTTCCTGTCTGCTGCTCAGCGCGCATATCAATGGTGGGCAGCAGATGGTGCTGCACGCCTTCTATCTCGCGGTCCGGCACGACCTGAAACTCACCCAACGAGCGGAAATCGAATATTCGGCAGAGGTTATATTCTTCTTTGAGTCGCTGCACATCCGCATCAGACGCGTCATGCAGATGCGCGGTGCGCAACAAGCGGTGCGGACGTATCTGTTGTCCGCCTGCGGCTTTCATGCCTCCCAGGTCGCGCGCGTTATCTATATGCTCAAATATAATTCTCATTTAGCGAATACCTCATCTATCAAACGCACAAATTCCTGATAGGCGAAGGTGTCCCGCAGTTCGCTCAGCGAAGCGGCAAGTCCGCGATAATGCCATTCGTGGGCGGATTTATCGGAGCAATGGAATATCTTCCATAACTCGTCCCCTTTGACCTGATAGTCACGCCATATTGCGCGCATGTTACTCAGTTTATCGCCCATTGCCACTATCTTCGCGTCATACGGAGCCGCCGCCAAACGGTCTATGGCGGCCTGCTTGCGGGCATGCCATGTAGCCGTTTCGTCACCAGTCTCGGCGTTGAACAGTTGTCCGTCTATCTGGTCACTCTCGTCATGTACCAGACAGGCGACACGGTCGCCAAACTCACGACGGAGGTCCTCCACCGTCACGTCCGTGTCCTCAATCGTGTCATGCAGAGCCGCCGCCGCCAACAACTCCTGATTGGACGTAATAGTCGCCACAATCTCCACCGCCTCCATCGGGTGAACGATATACGGAAAACCTTTTCCGCGGCGCTCGGTGTTATGGTGTGCCCGGACGGCAAAAACTATCGCACGGTCCAGCAAGTCCGTATCCAAATACTTATTTGCCATGTTAATAGATTGTTCCTTCCAACATTGCGCGGAACTGCGGCATCGGGAAATGCGTATCGCGCTCAACGATAAGCGTCTTCAGCCCCGCGTAAATCTTCACCTCTTTCATCACCTCGTCCATGTTTGCGTCCGGACCGAAATACTCCTTTGCAAAGGCATCCCAGAAACGCGCAGCAACTGCGTTGGACATGTGGTATTGCTCCATCGTCCATGACTCGTCGTTCAGGCAGCAACACAGATAGACCATACCGATATCAAACATCGGATAGCCGTAACAGAAATCGCCGAGGTCTATGAAATAGCGTTTGCGTTCGCCGTCTTTATCCACGAAGATTCCGTTGCTGAACTGCAGGTCACCATGGATAGCCGTATCGGCGTCCGGAGCCGCTGCAATGAACGCACGAATTTTCTCTTTCTGCTCGTCCGTGAAGAATGGGTTTGCCGCAAGCATCGCATATAGACGATCTTTCACGTTCTCAAACTGCGTCGTATCGACATGCGTTGCATGCAACTGCTTGCACATCTGCGCGAACTCACGCGCATAATCCTCCGTGTGCTCCGGATCATCGCCACAGGCACGCGAATAGGACTTTTTGCCCTCTATCCGGCGGAAACGAATACCTTTTTTCTCGCCGTCCGTCACGAGGTCACCAGGTTCAGGCGTCGGGATACCGGCGTCGTACACCTTCTTCGCCAACTCCAGTTCGAGTTTCGCGGCATCGAAATTGCGGAAATACAATTTCATCATTATAGACGGGTCCGTCTTATGGTTATAACTGGCGCCGTTGGCTCCTTCGCCGGTGCGCACATAGTCATTGAGGTCAATTTTAATTGCTTCCATAATCTAAATTTTTGGCAAGTTCAAATGTAAGTTCAGCGATGGCTTCGTTCTCGCTGTTATGTCCATTAATATGCTCGAACAGGCGCTTGAGTCCTATCTTTCCGCCGCCGGAAGAGAGCACGCACACGATGCATATATTGAGCACGCCTACGGCGGAGGAAACGATATCAATATCAGTGGCTCCCAACTGGTGGCGCGCAAGACGGTAGGCATCCTCCTCATAGCGTTTCACCAAGCGCTGCACATCGCCCAAGGTGTTGCAACCCAGCGCCATGAACACCTTGAGATAACGGGTGAGCGGCACTTCCTGTATCTCCGCCTGGGTGATAGAAGCGATGCGTTTATTGAGTTCATCGAACGGACGCGCCTGCAAATAACTATTGAACGCATCGCCGTCCAACTGCACGTCGTCCAGTTTGCCTTTCCGCACAAGGTTCTGCACACGCCGGCGGTAGTCGGTTATCTCCGCGCGGATGCGGCTAAACTCATCGTCCGCCATCTCGAGAATTCCCGCCAAGCGGTTGATACGACGGAGGTAGTCACGCGGAATCTCCACACCGGTCTTATAACCTATATCATGGTTAATGGACGCCCATGCGTGCTGGAGCGTGGTACGTAACTGCAACTCGAAACGAATGGTATTGAGTTCAGGACAGTGTTCATCGTCCACCAGGCTCTTCGGCAGGCTGCATATGTAATGCAGCGAGTTATAGCCGAAACTGTCTATCTGGTGCAGTTTGCGCTTGTCCACAGAGTTATGCCAGTCGATCTCGAAGAGTTGCTCCGCCATAGCGGCAATGCGGTCCACGTCATCGGTGTAGAAGGTGATGATACGCGCGCCAAGGATATCCGTGATATCGGACAACGAAGCGTATTTGGAGCCTTTGAGCGCCAGTTTGCCCGCCAGCGAGTCCGGCGTCTTGATACGCGTACCGACTGCGGTCACCAATATCCCGTTCCGCGCCAGAGCGTCTTCCAGCGTGCGCTGTACGATGCTCTCCAACCGCTTATAGACAGGCTGTTTGGCTTCGTACTCCGCCAAAATCATTTCTGAATGAAGGTCCATTACTCTATCACGAATAAACTAACAAAGCCCGTCATCATAAATACCTGACGGATGTCATTGTTGATGTGACGAACAATCACCTTACTCCCATGCGCGGAGGCTTCCTTACGGATGGAAAGGAAGATACGCAGACCGGACGAAGAGATGTACTCCAATGCGGAGCAATCAAGGATAATCTCTTTGTTGCTCGCCTCGAGAAGCGGCTTTACATCCTCAATGGTCTGTACGGCAGCAGCCGTGTCCAAGCGACCGGAGAACTTCGCAATCAGCTGATTGCCTGATGCTACAATTTCAGTTTTCATATTTTCTTAATTAGTGTCAATACGTTTTTATTCTCGTAGCGCTCGTAGCGCACTTCATCCATAATTTGGCGCACCAGATGAATACCGAGTCCGCCTATCTCGCGTTCTTCAGCAGAGAGGGTTGTATCCGCCTCTGCCTTTTGCGTCGGGTCAAACGGGATACCACTGTCAGAAATAGTGAATACGACTTTCTCGCTCTTTACAGCCTCCACCAGTACCTGCCCGCTCTGCCCGGGGTAGGCATAGAGCATGACATTGCTTACCGCCTCTTCGAGTGCCAGATTCAGCGGCATATTCAGTTCTTCCGGCAGTCCTATCTCTTCCATCCATTCGGCGAGCGTAGGTATCTGCTGAATATCATTTCGCATGACGAGTGCCGGCACCTGATACCGGACGGCAAGCATCGTCAGGTCATCGCTTTGCTGTGCGCCGTTGACGAACTGCTCAACGTGCTGCTGCATCGTCTGCACTATCTCACGAGGTGCCAGACCCCTTTCGCGGCATTCGGTCAGTTCCTTGAGCATACGCTCTTCGCCGAACTGCTCATGACGACCATTCTCCGCCTCCGTCAGACCATCGGTATAAAGGAAGAGCAGGTCTCCGCGATCCGCATGCGCATGTTGTCCCTGGTAATCGTAATCCGGCTCAATGCCCAACGGAAGGTTCGGCAGCACGGGCAGTAATTCCACTTTCGTATTTTGGGTCCGAAGCATCGCAGGCGCGTTATGGCCGGCGTTGCAGTAGTCGAACTGTCCCGTCTTGCAGTCTATCACACCGAGGAAGAGCGTCAGGAACATATTCTGCGCGTTCTGGTCCATGAGCGCGTTGTTCATCTTCCGCATGACAGCGCCTACGTTCTCTTCATGGGCGGTAATACTGCGGAACAGCGAACGAGTCATCGCCATCACTAACGCTGCCGGCACACCCTTACCACTCACGTCACCCACACAGAAGAAAAGTTTGTCATGACGGACGTAGAAGTCATACAAGTCGCCACCCACCTCTTTCGCAGGTTCAACCAATCCATACACGTTCACATCCGGACGATCAAGGAACGGAGGGAAGACCTTCGGCAGCATAGCCATCTGAATAGTCTTCGCCACTTCCAACTCACCCGCAATGCGCTGGTTCTTTTCCGCAAAGTCCAACATTTTTTGGGTTGTGCGTACCGAATAGGCAATAATAAGCGCCAAGATGAGAAGACCGATAATCATCAGCACTCCCACCAAGCGCCCTATATGATTCAGGTCGCGGAAAAGCACTTCATCGGGGATAATGATTTCGATGTGCCAACCGGTGGCGTCAATCTCCTCTTGGAATATATTATACTTCTGTCCCGCCACGGTATCGGGCATAGGTACAATCTCCAGACCGGTACTCGAGCGGATGGTATAATAACTATTGGGATATACTTGCAGATAGTCGGAGATGTTCTTGAGGTCATCCAGAGAGAGGTCCACACATACCACCGCCACCACTTCACCCTTGCTGTCACGCACCGGATAGGAACAACTGACCACGAACGTCTGGGAACCGGAGTCGTCCAGATACGGTTCGCTCCACCAGCAACTGTCGTGCTTGAATCCATTCTGGAACCACTCCATCTGCGTATAGTCGTGCTCCGCGCTGCCTATCTGGCGCGTGTAGATGCTGTCCTCGGTAATACGGCTGCTGCATGCCTCGAAATAACGGCCATGCTTCGGGAAATAGTCCGGCACGAACGCCACCGCCAGACTCGTTTTGGTGCGCAGCGTGCCTACCGCCAGACGGGTAGCGGCGTAGATGGAATCCGGGATGTCGATGTGCTTCTCGACTAATCGTGCCAAGGTCTTCGCCGCCGTCTCCATCTCAACTGTATGGAGCTCTATCTCCAGTTCCGCCTTGCGTAACTCCGTCTTCGCGCGCAGTTCAGCCTCGATGCGGATTCCGTTTCGTGCAGTGAAATATTGCACACACGAAATAGCCGCCAGCACCCCCGCCGCCACAATCATAACCCATAAACCTGAATGATTCTTTTTACTTGCCATACTCCGCCAAAATAAAATTCGCCGCAAAGATATAAAAAAATTTGCATATATCAAAATATTTTATTATTTTTGCCGCCGATTTTGACAAAACAAGGTACAAACGATTCATTCTTCACTACAATGAAAGGACAAAAAAGATTCCTGTTGGACGAGAGCGAACTGCCTCGCCAATGGTACAACATCCAGGCAGACATGCCCAACAAGCCCCTGCCACCTATTCACCCGGTTACTCGTCAGCCCCTTTCGGCGGAGGACCTCAGTCATATATTTGCAGCTGAGTGCTCGCGTCAGGAACTGGACCAGGAGCACGCGTGGATAGATATCCCCGAAGAAGTGTTGGAGCGCTATAAATACTATCGTTCCACGCCTCTCGTGCGCGCATACGCTTTAGAAGAGGCTTTAGGCACACCCGCGCATATATATTTCAAAAACGAGAGTGTCAATCCGCTCGGTTCGCACAAGATTAACTCTGCCCTACCCCAATGCTATTACTGCAAGCAGGAAGGCGTTACGAATGTCACTACAGAAACCGGAGCCGGACAATGGGGCGCTGCGCTCAGTTACGCCGCCAAAGCCTTCGGTCTCGAGTGCGCCGTTTATCAAGTCAAGATCTCCATGCAGCAGAAACCTTACCGCAGCTCCATCATGCGTACTTTCGGCGCTACTGTAGAAGGTTCACCCTCTATGTCCACACGCGCAGGGAAAGATATCATCACACGAGACCCGCTACATCCGGGTTCGCTCGGCACAGCTATATCTGAGGCTGTCGAACTGGCCACCTCCACGCCCAACTGCAAATATACACTCGGCTCGGTGCTCAACCATGTTTCGCTCCATCAGACCATCATTGGACTCGAAGCGGAAAAACAAATGGCGAAAGCCGGCGAATATCCTGATACCATCATCGCATGTTTCGGCGGCGGCAGTAACTTCGGCGGACTCGCCTTCCCATTCATGCGTCACACGATTCTTGAGGGCAAGAAGACCGAGTTCATAGCTGCCGAACCGTCGAGTTGTCCGAAACTGACGAAGGGCAAGTTCGAATATGACTTCGGCGATGCTGCAGGCTATACACCGCTACTGCCCATGTTCACGCTCGGACATGACTTCAAACCTGCTAACATCCACGCAGGCGGACTGCGCTACCACGGAGCCGGCATGATTGTCAGTCAACTCGTCAAAGACGGGTATATGCACGGCGTGGACATCCCGCAGACGGAGTCCTTCAAAGCCGGACTCCTCTTCGCGCAGACAGAAAGTATCATCCCCGCGCCGGAGAGCTGTCACGCCATCGCCGCTACGATTCGAGAAGCACTCAAATGCAAAGAGACAGGCGAAGAGAAAGTGATCCTCTTCAACCTCAGCGGACATGGATTGATTGACATGACGGCATACGAAAGCTTCCTGAACGGAGATCTCTCTGACCCTGAATTCAAGGGCTAAAGATGTTAAAAGGCTGCCGAGAGGTGGCCTTTTTTCATGAAAATGCACTTTTTTTGAAAAAAGTTGCGAAAAAATTTGGTCATATCAAAAAAAAGCAGTACTTTTGCATCCGCTTTCAGGAACAAGCGTGTTTGAAGCCCTTTTGGGCGGAGGCCGCTTCTCCCATTTAACGGGAGACCGCTCCGGGTGCGGTAGTTCAGTTGGTTAGAATACCGGCCTGTCACGCCGTAGGTCGCGAGTTCGAGTCTCGTCCGCACCGCAAAAAGTCCACAGCAATGTGGACTTTTTTGTGCAACGGACTCAAACTTCGCGAGTTCTCCGCCATTTCATTCTGTCGATTATTGCGCTAGCAATCTTCTTATCTCACTACGTTCGAACGATTATTTCATCGTCTTACGCGGTCCACCGTCTAATATAACAATCTTTTTCATATTCATTTTGTTTTACAGTTATTACATCCGTTGGAACTCCGTCGGTGACATGCCGGTGTGGGTTTTGAAGTATTTGCGGAAGGTGAATTGTTCCGGAAAACCGAGTTGAGCGGCTACATCCTTAACTTGCGTGTCGGGTTGACGAAGCAGGTTCTTGGCTTGATTAATAGTGACCATGTTGATCCACTCCATTGGCGTGTAGCCCGACTCCTGCTTGATGATGTCCGCAAAATGACGCGGCGTCAAGCTTTGTTTCTCGGCATAGTATTGCACTGCACGATGCTGGCGAA
>Ga0310696_10000807_pt1 | contig 46613 bp, 26 predicted proteins | sample AusTroGonzalo_MG_4_FD_203885 | JGI IMG/M metagenome (GOLD analysis project Ga0310696, IMG submission 203885) | Bovine rumen microbial communities from tropical cattle in Woodstock, Queensland, Australia - Gonzalo_02 (v2) (version 2) | ecosystem: Host-associated > Mammals > Digestive system >... | reverse complement strand
TTTGACGGAATAGACGGCAACGCGAATGCAGTCAGCATAGTTGACAGTTTCGACGCTTCTGCTCACACTGTACAGGTTCTTGACGGCAATGAAATGACGACGAGACCTTACGTTCAGAAACTGAGTTCCCTCACTGACCAGATTTCGCTCAAAGTTGCTGCAGAAAGCGCAGATGTTGAAAAAGTTCTCATAAATATCGAAGGAAAAGAATTTGAGAAAGTTCAGGAAAATACGAGAACTTACTACAAACAAACCGGCGATCTTAAAGAAAAATCGATAGTTCTCACTCCGGGAAGCCTTTCAGGGACCACTTCTCTCAAAACTCTGCTCGGTTCTGAAAATGTCGATACGCTCGGTAATATCACAGGCAAAATGACGATAGTCGCAAACTCTAAGATTTCTAACAAAACCTATTCGACACAGAAAACCTACGAGTTCTTTGCAAGCAATGACGGTGACGGCGTCAATTCGAAGGAAGTTCCGGCAGATCTTCAGATTTTTGTCAACGATTCAACAGGCCACGCAGTTCCAGACAGTGCAAATCCGACAATAATCCTGAATCCGGGAAACAAGGTTTACTATCCTGAAAACGGCGTAGTCAGCATCGAAAACCTTACTCCGGCGGCATACACCGTTGATGCTTATGCAGACGGCTACTATGCAAAGAGCACGAGTGTAAACGTTCCTGCCGGCGCGGCGTTCGGCGTCGAAATCAGACTTGACGAAGAGCTTACAAGCACGGCTGATGCAAGTCTCGAGCTTTCCATCAATATCGCAACGGCAAAACATCCGTCGAAAGTTTACATCCAGATTTACAACGACGACATGGAACTTGTTGCAAACGAAGCGGCTAAATTCAATAACGAAACCGGCACTTACAACAAAGTAAATGTTGAAATAAATTCAGGCAGATACACACTTCTTGCAGTGGGAGAGGATCTGTACAACTATCTTGAAGCGATAACGCTTTACGAAGGTGCCAATACGAAGGAAATAACTGTAGTTGCAAAGAACGCATGCGGCAACGGAATCATTGATTCTGCAGAAGAGTGCGAACCTGCTTCGACCCAACCGGTACGCTGCGGCGACATTTATCCGTCGGCTCCTAACCCGGATGAATTTGCTTCATGTAACCCGCAGACCTGTACCTTCAATAAAACCGAATGCGGCAAGAACGCGCTCTGCGGCGACGGCATACTTGATGAAGGCGAAGGCTGCGACGGCGGCTCTAAGGCATGTGCTGAAATCGCAGGATTAGGCAATTCGAAAGGCACAGCTCCCTGCAAAAACGACGACTGCTCGGGTTATATCACGGCAGGATACTGCACAAGAGCGACGGAAAGCTGCGGCAATCTTCCTGCAAACGCACAGTGGAACGACGGAAACGGCACATTTGAACAGAGTCATGACGGCACAAACTGGCTTCCTGCAACGCAGAACGCACAGTTCGGCACGACAAAAGACGAATGCGTCTTCTCGTGCATTAAAGGCTACAAGTGGGATGGCAGCCAGTGCCTTGAAAATCCGCTTTCACTCGGTTTGATCTGCACAGGAGAAGCGGATTGCTTCGACAGCAGCTCGGCAACCGAATGTCCGGCTTACGGAGAGGCATTCTTCGGACAGGATGCACAGTATGCAGAAAACGGCTACTGCACAGAGCACAAATTCACACTGATCGGCAGCGGTGAAAACCAGATTGTAAAAGACAAATTCACGCACTATGAGTGGCAGGCAGTTTCATCCGGCAGCGTTACATGGTCGGAAGCCGAAGCATACTGCTCGCGCCTTGAAAACGGCAGTTCAACGGCAGTCTGGAGAGTTCCGACTCCGGCAGAGCTTCTCACAATCGTTGATGCAAGCAATGCAAGTCCTGCACTTGACAACAACTACTTCACAGTTTCGGGCCACACATTCTGGGCAAGCGAAGACAAGAAAAATACGGAAAACGCATGGATAATTGATGAAAACGGCGCACTTGAAAGTGTTGCAAAGACAAGTGAAAACTATGTTCTCTGCGTAAGAGTAAACGACTACGACGCAACTGAAAACCGCTTCACAGCTGGAAACGAGACAGTCAAAGATAATGAAAGCGGTTTAATGTGGCAGAAGCAGGCAGTAGCTTCAAGAACATGGGCTGAAGCACTTTCCTACTGCGAAGAAGTTTCCATGGCAGACAAGTTTGACTGGAGGCTTCCGAACAGAAACGAACTTGCATCCCTTGTTGACTACACCAAGACAAACGGTGCAGTGAGCGACTTCCCGTCAATCGCGGCAAAAGCTTTCTGGGCTTCAACAACTGATATCAACGCAGCGGCAAATGCTTGGACAGTCGATTTTGAGAGCGGCTCAATCGAATCTGCTAATAAGACCGACACGAAGTACATAATCTGCGTAAGAAACGATGAGCCCTGCTTCGGCAACGAATGTGCTGAACCGTGCGGCTTCAACCCGTGCAAAAACATGGCAAATTCGACAGGTCTCTGCACAGCAGGCGACTACGACTTTACCTGCGGCTGCAAATCTGGCTTCAACTGGAACCACGCAAAGTGTCTCCTTGACACGACAAGATATGTTGCATGCGACGGACTCCCCGAAAACGCAATCTGGAACACCGTTTTCGGCATCAGCCAGACTTATGACGGCGACAAGTGGTATCCGAGCAGCACAGGTTCATTCAATAAAATCGCAAGTTCGACAGAATGCAGATTTATCTGCGCAACCAACTATAAATGGGATGCAGACGAAGAAAAATGTCTTCCGGTTTCCAGAATCGAGAACTGTTCCGACAAAACTCCTTACTCAGACTGGAACGTAGTTTCGAAGATATCGCAGACATGGGACGGCGAGAACTGGATTCCGTCAGCAGAATCGGAATACAACGAGACTCAGAGTGAAGAAAACTGCCGCTTTGTCTGCAAGGAACACTACAACTGGGACAGCGAAAACAAGATATGCGCTGCCGAGACACAGGAAGCTGCATGCACAGGACTTCCTGCAAATGCAGAATGGCACTATGCTACGATAGAGCAGACCTGGAACGGCGCGTCATGGGCTCCGACAACAAACGGAACTCACAGCTCAGGCGCAATTGAAAACGAATGTCATTTCAAATGCGTTGACGAAGGTGACAAGTACGAATGGAAAAACGGCGCATGTTCCGCAAAACCGAGAACGGCCCAGTGCACAGGCCTTCCCGACAACGCAGAATGGGCAGGCGGCTATTCAAGCATAACGCAGACATGGAACGGCTCTGAGTGGTTCCCGGGCAACAGCGGAAGCTACAACACCGAAATAAATTCCGCATACTGCCGCTTCAAATGCCTTGCAAACTACAACTGGAACGGCTCGGCATGTGAGCCTGGAACTCATATAGTAAGTTGCGGAATCCTTCCGTCAAATGCCGTATGGAACATGGTTTCACAGATTAAGCAGACATGGAACGGCTCGACTTGGGAACCCGCGGCAAATCCCGAGTACAACGATGTTTCAAGCGAGACTGAATGCCGCTTCACCTGCAAAGAAAACTACGAATGGAATAATTCTGTATGTGTCGCAAAGAAACAGACTGTAGCCTGCATCGGACTTCCGGCAAACGCAGTCTGGAACAGCTCTACTGTTGAGCAGGAATGGAACGGCACGACATGGACTCCTGAGACAACCGGAACCCACACGACCGGCAATGCAACCGACAGATGCTACTTCAAGTGCATCGATGAAGGCGTAAAATTCGACTGGACAGATGGCGCATGCAAAGGTCATACCAACTCCAATGTCGCATGCGACAACAACTCACTCCCGGCAAACGCTTCATGGTGGCAGCCGAGTATAAACCAGACATGGAACGGCACAGAATGGCTTCCGACGACAACAGGCAGCCACAGCACGGGCGAAGTTCAGAACCAGTGCCGTTTCCACTGCAACACTCACTACGACTGGAACGGTGCAACATGTGAAGCAGAAACAATGATTTCCGATTGCGGAGCACTTCCTGCAAATGCGCAGTGGAACACCGCTTCAAGCATAACTCAGCACTGGGATGAGAGTACTTCCGGATTTATTCCAACTCTCACTCCGGAATACGGCACTGAGGCTACGACAGCTTTCTGCCGCTACAAATGCAAAGAAAACTACGAGTGGAAGAACGGTTCATGCCAGGCTGCGACAAAAACCGCAGACTGCACAGGACTTCCGGAAAACGCCGAGTGGAACACCGAGCTTGCGGACGGTCAGATCACCCAGGAATGGAACGGTAACGACTGGGCACCGGCACTTACTGGCAGTTTCGGCGGACAGGATGCCCCGGCAGCCAACAGCTGCATATTCAAGTGCATTGAGAATTACGAATGGCAGGGCGGACTCTGCGTCGCTAAGAAGCAGACAGTACCTTGTCAGGGACTTCCTGAAAATGCTGTATGGAACGAAGTTGCGACAGTCCTTCAGGAATGGAAAGGCGCTGCTTGGGAACCGAGCGATGCAGGAACATTCAATGAAGAGCCCAGCAAGCTTGAATGCCGCTTCAAATGTAAGGAAAATTTCCACTGGGATGAAACCGGAAACTGCCTTGCAAACACAAGAATCATGGACTGCAATGCCCGTCCTGCGCACTCGCTCTGGAACTACGCTCCAAGCATTACTCAGACTTGGAACGGCAAAGAATGGCTTCCTTCACTTGACCCGGAATACAGTGTTGCACAAACGGGTTCGGAATGCAGATATATCTGCGATACAGACTATTATCCGCTTGACGGAGAGTGTGTAGAGCATCCGTGTAACTACAGTCCGTGCAACAGTGTCAACTATTCTACAAAACAGTGCGAAGAGATACCCAATCTTTTCATTCCTTATTCGTGTGAATGCAATGACGGATATTTCTGGGCAGGAAAAACAGGCTGCCGTCCAGGAAATGTTGCACTCGGCAATATCTGCACCGATGTTTTCAACTGCTCGAACAACAACGCAACAATGGTATGTGCTTCCGAAGGAGAAGAATTCTACGGTCAGGATGCTCAGTATGCCGAGAAAGGTTTCTGTGCTCCCAAAAACTTAACTTTAGGCGGAACCAATTCTCAGAAAACAGTCATAGACAAAAACACAGGTCTTGAATGGCAGAGCATTTCAGGTCTCAGAAACAATTGGGATTCCGTTGTAGAATACTGCAAAAACCTTTCTTACGGCGGATACAGCGACTGGAGACTTCCTACAGTAAAAGAGTTGCTGACTATCATTAGTTATGCATCGGATAATACTGATTATTTTGAGGAAGAGTCCGATGACCTGTGGACAATTACCGACTCTTTACTGTTAGAAGAAGGGGAAGAGGCAGGCAGCAGGGCATGGCTGGTTGACTGGAATACAGGAAACACATACTCAAGACCTAAAGACTGGTATAGAACCAGCCGCTGCGTAAGAGATCTTGATCCTCAATACCACATGCCGCAAAATGCATCTTTTGCATCTGTAAACAGCAGTGTTATTAAAGACAATGCGACAAACCTTTACTGGCAGAAGAGTTACGAGGAAGGTAAAAACTGGCAGGAAGCTCTTGCATACTGCGAAAATCTGAACTACGGCGGATTCTCAGACTGGAGACTCCCGAATGTCAACGAACTCCGCTCTCTTGTAAATTACGAAACATCTTATCCTGCTTCAGATTTCCAGGGCGACATGCCTGATATGTCTGATTCGTATGAAAAAAATTTCTGGTCATCCACGACATACTATTCAGGTGACTCAAGAGCGTTTTATGTTGATTTCTCGAAAGGACATTTTTCTAACATTTCTAAAGATTCTGTATCAATGTTTACGCGCTGCGTCCGTTCCGATCTTTGCGGTGAAGGGAAATTCCTGCTCGGCAAAAACTGTGTCGCAAGTCCATGTTCAGCAAATTCATGCTCGATGGAACATTCCGACGGAATATGCACACCGCTGACTACGACTACATTCTCATGCGGCTGCGACGACGGATACCTTTGGGACGGTTCTAACTGTGTTACCGACCCGTGTTTTGACAACAAGTGCGCTTCGATGACGGGTTCCGACGGAATATGCACGCCTGTAAACGGAAGCAAGTTTGCATGCGGATGCAATGAAGGCTACTTCTGGGATGGTTTAAGATGCAGAAACAAAGCTACTTTCGGCAACATCTGCACAGGTCTTGCACTATGCCATGACGGCAATTCCTTTATTAGCTGTCCGGCAGAAGGAGAGGAGTTTTACGGTCAGGATGCGCAGTATGCGGCAAAAGAAACATGTGTTCCGAAAAGTTTCTCCAATGCAACATACGCAGGACAGGCTGTCGTAAAAGACAACAATACCGGACTTATGTGGCAGAAAACCATACCAGAGGAGCTGATCGACTGGCGCCATGCTATAACTTACTGCGCCGATCTTGAGTATGCAGGATTCAGCGACTGGAGACTTCCGAAACCGAAAGAACTGTTAAGCATAATTAATTACAGCAGAGGAAATCCGCCTACTGATACTTATTTTGCTGACTCAGCATATAGTCATACCAAGGCTTCTTTCTGGTCATCTAAAAAGTATGTGGCGGACGGAAGCAAGACATGGACTGTAAATTTTTATGAGCACGGTACATTGGAAACAGAGGACAATACCAACCTGCAGCATGTCCGCTGTGTCCGTGGAGACTCTTTGCCGGAAAGTTCGACACTTACTGTTTATGAAGATGAAAACGGCGATCAAACCATAACAGACAACATCACAGGACTCATGTGGCAGAAAGATCATGGTTCCAGCAGTATGTGGCAGGAAGCATTGGAATACTGCGAAACTTCCGATTATGCCGGATATACTGACTGGAGACTGCCGAATATAAACGAGCTTATATCCCTTCTCAATCTTGACAAATACGGCGATGCATCGGATTTTCCGGATATACCTTACGAAACATGGACTTCTTCCATCGCCATAGGCGACTGGTCTAGTGAAATTTGGGTAGTAAACTTCTACTATGGTGAAACCAGAACTGATGGTACAGATTACAACAACTACGTCATGTGCGTAAGGTAAGAACAGTTTTTGCTCTCTATGGCAGGGGAACTGAATGAAAATTCAAGGTTAAAGAGGTCAATATGAAAAGATTTTTTGTTCTGACAGCAGTTCTTGTTGTTTTTTTGATGCTGGTTTCATGCGGCGGCAGTTCTAAATCCGAAAACGATTCCGAAAACAATGACAGTGATACTGAAGAAACCGATGACGATGGTGACGATGTCGATCTTACGGGCTCGGTTTTCTCGATGCCGAAGATGAATCCTTCGGGCAACATTCCGCTCAGCGCCGAAATTCCGATGAAGTCGGCGGGAATAGCGAAAGTCTCGGTAAAAGTTGCCGACAAAGAAGCCGGCAAAGAGCCTTTTTCGCGTGAATACACCCTTGCAGATGCCGCGGAAACCGTTAAAATTCCTGTTCTCGGGCTTTTTCCGGCTTACAAAAACAAAGTTACGGTTGCGGCTTTGGATGAAAGCGGAAAAACGGTTGACGAAAAGACTTTCACTCTCAAAACCGGTGATCTGCCGAAAGATTTTCCGGCAATAGAAATGACTGGAACGATAAATTCAGGCTGGACGATGGTCAACTGGCTCAGAACTCCGCGCTCACGAACCGAAATGAACGGTATCGCACTTGACGAGCTTGGACGTGTCCGCTGGTACACGGATCTGCCTTTTCCTGTATGTTTTCCGATAGTTGTTAAAGAAGACACATTTTACTGCGGCGGCGGCGAAGCTGAAACTCACGTCACGAAATACGATTTTATGGGCTATGTTCTTGAAGATATTGATGTCGCTCCGCTCGGCTACAAAAACGTTCACCACGAAGTTTTCATCAAGCCCGACGGCAACTATCTTCTTGGCGTTGACAAAAAAGACAGCGACTACATTGAGGACAGAGTCATCGAAATCAACCCGAACGATCCTGCAAATCCGCAGCTGCGCGGTGCGTGGAACCTGAACGACACCTTCCCTGATCTTGCCGATCTTTTCATGGATATGCAGCCGACAAGCACAGAAATTCCGGGGCAGACAAACAACCCGATCCATCACAACGCGATTTTCTACGACGAGTCGGATGATTCGATAATTGTCGGCTCACAGACTGCCGGAATCGTAAAACTCACCCATTCCGGATATGTAAAATGGTATCTCGCGCCACATCTTTTCGGTCTTATCGACGATGCCGACGGTGACGGAAAAAGCGATTCCTTCATGTCCAAATACGACCCGGCAAACCAGATGACCTGGGTCGGCGACTACTCGCAGAAAAACGATGACGGAAAAACCGTTGCAGGCGAAAAATATGTCAACGAAAGGGCTCCGATCAACGGAATTCCTTACAAAGTTTACTCCGAATTCGAGTTTAAATACCCTGAGTTTTTCCTCACTCCGCTTGACAAAAACGGAAAAGAAATCGAAGACTTGTCAGTAAAACAAGGATTAGAGGCGCACGAAGATTTCTCCTGGCCTTTCCGTGCCCACAACCCGACGATTCTCAAAAACGGAAACCTGATGATTTTCGACAACGGTCTGGCAAGAAATTTCAGCTTCCCGCCGATTTCGATGTACCACTACAGCCGCGTCGTCGAATACAAAATCGTTCCCGACAAGGACGGTTACGGCGGAACAATCCAGCAGATCTGGGAATACGTTCTCAATGACGACCCGATGTGGTATTCGATGAGCCTCATTGTAAGCGGCGCGAACGAGCTTGAAAACGGCAACCGCCTCATAACGTCGGGCTCGCTCGGCTCTTCCTTCATTCCCGAAATGTTCAGAAAACAGTACGGCGAAGGTCCTGTCGGAGCATTCATCGTTGAAATCGACCCGAAGGGCAATTCCGAGAAAAACAGAATAAAATTAAACAGATATATCGACGACGACTATCCTGTAAACGAATTTTCAGCATTCCGTGCTTACCGTTTTGAAATTTCGGCATCACTAAGATAGAGATGAAAAAAATCGTTTTTGTTTTCACCATTTTACTTTGCGGTTTTTTAAGCGCACAGCAGGAGGAAACACAGATTTTTGCCTCTCAGCTTTATAACCAATCGGCTATACTTTTAAGTAGCGCGAAAAACCAGTGCAAAGAACTTCCGCAGAAAAACAAAGCACTTGCAAACGCCGTTTCGGAGCTTTACAAAAAGGCTCTTGAACACAAAAACGTGGCGACAAATGTCTTTGCAAACGCAGAATATCTCCTCAATTTCATGCAGGGAAACATCGAAAAAAGCTGCGGACTCGTGAATCTGGCAAACGACGAATCGATAAAACTCATTATCGCCCAGGAATTCGAACAGCTCCTCGAAAAAAAGAGGGCGTCAGACAGTTTCGATAACTTCATCGGTAAAATTTTAGGCACCGAATACGGAAAACTGCTCTACCTCGCGACTTCAATATCCACGCTTGAAAAAATGTACACCAAATGGGCAGGCAAAATGGTTTCAAACAGAAACGATTTCAAAAAAACCATTTCCAACATCGCCTCAGCCAACACCGAATTGAACAAAGAACTCATCGATTTCAATAAAGCTTTCAAACTTTATTACGAGAAATAGGAGGTTTGTCATGAAAAAAATTTCGGCAGCAATGCTTTTTGCGCTCAGCGTATTTCTTTTTATTTCGTGCGGCGAAGACGAAGATGTCAAATGCGAGGATGTCGGCGAATTTTGCCCTGATCTTATAATGTGTGCGAATATGAACAAGAAGACCGCTTGGTTCGAGTATGAAGACAAAAAATACAAATGCAAAGGCAGCGGGGAAAACATCGACTGCGACAAGGCTTTCGAGGAAGTTGTCAATGCCTGCGGCTTAACTCATTGCGAATACGAAAGCAGCAGCACGTGCGACTACCAAGTCTGCACAGATGAAAACGGCAGCAGATGGTATGAATACAACGGTAAAAAATACGAATGTGAAGGCACCTGGGACGACATTGACTGTGACCGGGCAACTGATGAACTTAACAACGACTGTGAAGGCTACTAAATATAATTCACATGAATCTTCCGCTTTGTCTCAACAATCACAACACATTGATTTTGTTGAATCTTTTCAAGAAAAGTTTTCAAACAGGCACAATTTTTTTGACTTTTTGCCGTACTTCCGTATAATTCCTGCGTTTTTTTTGACCCTTGTTATTGGAGGATTTAGGGTATGCTTGATAAAGAAAAAAAATCAGCTGTTATCGCTCAGTTCGCAACAAAAGAAGGCGACACAGGTTCGCCTGAGGTTCAGGTTGCGATTCTCACCGCTAGAATTAATGAACTTACAGAACATTTTAAAACACACCAGAAAGACAATCACTCAAGACTCGGACTTCTCAAGATGGTTGGCAGAAGACAGAAACTTCTCAACTACATCAAGGGGAACAGTTTTGACAGATATACGGCACTTATTAAAGAACTTGGTCTGCGTAAGTAATCATCAGTTTTCTTTCGCGTTTCCAGTTTTCGTTTTAAAATCTACATTTTTTAATTAAAGAGGCAAAATGAATCCAGTAAAAGAATCTATAGTTTTTAACGGCAAAGATTTATCACTCACAACAGGACGTTACGCGAAACAGGCTGACGGCGCAATCTGGTGCAACTACGGCGGAACAGTTGTTCTTGCGACAGTTGTCGCGGCAAAAGGAGATCCGGTCGCTGACAGCGATTTCTTTCCGCTTACCGTTGACTACACCGAAAAATTCTACGCTGCAGGCAGATTTCCCGGTGGATTTCTGAAAAGAGAATCTCAGCCGAGCACGCAGGAAAAACTTACGTCACGTCTTATCGACAGACCGCTCAGACCGATGTTTGCAGACTGGTTCACCAACGAGACACAGATTCTTGTAAACCTTCTCAGCTTCGACCCGAACTGCGATCCGAGAGTAATGTCGATCACGGCCGCTTCTGCTGCCCTTATGATTTCAGACATTCCTTTCAACGGTCCGGTTGCAGGATGCAGAGTTGTCAGAAAGAACGGCGAATTTATGATAAATCCGGCCGTCAGCGACGATGAAGACTACGACATCGACATCACAGTTGCCGGAAACTACGATTCAATCGTCATGGTTGAAGGCGAATCGAAGGAAGTAAGCGAAGAAGATATGACCCGCGCGATAGAACTTGGTCATCAGGCAATTCAGCCGCTTCTTGAAATGCAGGACAAACTTGCAAAACAGATAAATCCTGTAAAAAGAGCTGAAGTTGTCAGGGTAAAAGACGAAAATCTTGAGAAATTCGTCCATGAAACCTGCGAAGAAATCGTTAAAGAAGCTCTTTCGACAACCGAAAAGCTCAAAAGATACGCACTTCTTGACGAAGCAAAGGCTGAACTTGTCGAAAGAGTCACCAAAAAAATCGAAGAAGGTGCTGACTTCATGAATATTGACGAGCCTCAGACCGTCATCAACCGCGCAAAAACTTTCTTTGACGACTACCTCAAATATGCGATGAGACATCAGATAATCACCGAAAACAGAAGAATCGACGGCCGCGACCTTACTTCGATCAGACCGATCACGATTGACCTCGGCGTTCTTCCGATGACCCACGGTTCCGCTGTTTTCACACGCGGCGAAACCCAGTCATTGGGCGTTCTCACTCTCGGAATCGGCAAAGACGAGCAGAAAGTCGACACCGTTACCGAAGGTTCGAGCAAACGCTTCATGCTTCACTACAATTTCCCGCCTTTCTCGGTCGGCGAAGTTGCAAGACTTAAATCCCCGGGAAGAAGAGAACTCGGCCACGGAAACCTTGCAGAAAGAGCACTTTCCGCAATAATCCCGCCGAAAGAAGAGTTCCCCTACACTGTAAGACTTGTTTCCGAAATCATGGAATCGAACGGTTCGTCTTCCCAGGCAACAGTCTGCTCGGGCTCGCTCGCACTTATGGATGCAGGTGTTCCCGTTAAAAAACACGTTGCCGGAATCGCAATGGGACTTATTCAGGACGGAAACGATTTCTACATCCTTTCCGATATTCTTGGCGATGAAGATCACCTCGGCGACATGGATTTCAAAGTCGCAGGTTCTAAAGACGGTATCACGGCAATCCAGATGGATATAAAAATCAAAGGTCTGCCGAAAGAAGTTATGGAGCGCGCTATGCTTCAGGCGAAAGTCGGAAGAATGCACATCATCGGCGAAATGGAAAAGGCTATCGCAGCTCCGAGACCGGAACTCAGTCCGAATGCTCCGAAACTCTGCCAGATGAAGATCGACGTCGACAAAATTAAAGACCTCATCGGAACAGGCGGTAAAAACATTAAATCAATCGTCGAGGAAACCGGCGCCGATGTCGAAGTCGAGCAGGACGGAACAGTCACGATTTCGGCAAAGAACCAGGAAGTTCTTAATGCAACAATCGCCCTTGTAAAATCGTTCACCGACGATGTCGAACTTGGCAAAGTCTATGAAGGCGAAGTTACAAGAATTGAAGAATACGGCGCATTCGTTGAAATCTGGAGAGGTACGACAGGTCTTCTCCACGTCAGCAAAATTTCCGATGAAAGAGTAGAAAACGTAAACGATTATCTGCATTTGGGTCAGAAAGTCAGAGTAATTGTCACCGAAATAGAGGCAGGCGGCAAATTCAAACTCAGCATGAAACCGGGCGACTTCGACAAAGACTGGACGAAAGAGAGACCTGCAAGACCGCCGAGACCGAGAGACGATTCCAGAAACGGTGAGCGCAGAGGCGGAGACCGCGGTGGCAGAGAAAACCACAGATAAAATTTCAATAAAATTCAAACTGGCTGAAGGGGCCCTCCTTCCCGAATACAAAACAATGGGAGCGGCCGGAGCCGATGTCTCTTCAAACGAAGATTGTTCAATAAATCCGAACAGTTGGGAGATGGTTTCGACCGGTCTTTTCCCTGAGATTCCTGAAAATTTCGAGATCCAGGTCAGAAGCCGCAGCGGGCTTGCCGCGAAAAACGGCGTTTTCGTTCTCAATTCCCCCGGAACTGTTGACAGCGACTACCGGGGAGAAATCAAAGTAATTTTAGCCAATATGTCCGACAAGCCTTTTGAAATCAAAAAAGGCGACCGTATCGCGCAGCTCGTAGTAGCACCAGTGCAGCAGGCAGATTTCTCAATAGTTTCGGAGATTTCAGAAACTGAAAGATCTACCGGCGGCTTCGGAAGCACAGGAATAAGATAGTCGAAAATCAGCAAAATACTTGACACGCAAAACCTTTTGAGTATCATACTGCGCGGCAACGAGGTTGCGGGGTAGAGCAGCTGGTAGCTCGTCGGGCTCATAACCCGAAGGTCATTGGTTCAAATCCAATCCCCGCGACCATTTTTTTTGCCTTCTTTTGACGATTTTCACCAATGTTTCTTGATTTTTGAGCGGAGAACAGAATGAACAAAGAAGAAGTCCTCAGTTATCACAAGAACCCGAAACCCGGAAAACTTGAAGTAGTTCCATCAAAAATCTGCGCCACGCAGGCCGATTTAGCAAAGGCTTACACGCCGGGAGTAGCCCTCCCCTGCCTTGAAATCAAGGATAACCCAGAAACTGTCTATGATTACACCGGAAAAGGAAATCTCGTCGGCGTCATCAGCGACGGAAGCGCGGTGCTCGGGCTCGGAAACATCGGGGCACTCGCGGGAAAGCCGGTCATGGAGGGAAAGGCTCTTCTTTTCAAGCGTTTTGCCGGAATCGATGCATTCGACATCGAAATAGACGAGCATGATCCCGACAAATTCGTCGAGATAGTAAAATCGCTCGAACCCACTTTCGGCGGCATAAACCTTGAGGACATATCTTCTCCAAGATGCTTTGAGATCGAAGAAAAGCTCAAAAAAATCATGAACATACCCGTTTTTCACGACGACCAGCACGGAACGGCTGTCATCTGCGCGGCGGGCGTTCTCAACGGGCTTGAAATCGCCGGCAAAAAACCCGAAAACTGCAAAGTTGTCCTCACCGGTGCCGGTGCAGCGGGTGTCGCGATCGCGAAACACCTGATAAACTGCGGCGTAAAACAGGAAAATGTCTACGCTTACGACAAGGACGGCGTTCTTTTTGAAGGAAGGAAGGACAATCTTTCGGAATATCACAGATTTTTGTACAGAAATACGAAATTCCGCACTCTTGAAGAGCTTTTTGAAGGCGCCGACATCTACATCGGAGTCAGCATAAAAGGGCTCGTCAAAGAGGAAATGCTCAAAAAAATGGCACAGGATCCGGTCATTTTCCCGATGGCAAACCCAGACCCCGAGATAACTTACGAAGAAGTTAGAAAAGCCCGTCCCGACGCGATAGTCGGCACCGGTCGTACCGATTTTCCGAACCAGGTCAACAACCTTCTTGGATTCCCCGCGATTTTCAGAGGTGCACTTGATGTCAGGGCGCGTCAGATAACTGAAAAAATGAAAATGGCAGCGACACAGGCACTCATAAAAGTGACGAAAATGCCGGTCCTTCCGGAAGTTCTCAAAGTTTACGGGCTTGATTCGCTCGAATACGGCAGAAACTACATCATTCCGAAACCTTTCGACCCGAGAGTTCTTGTTGAAGTTGCGTTCGCAGTCGCTTCATCCGCTGTTGAAGAAGGTGTCAACAGAGTTGAACTTGATCTCGGAAAATACCGGGAAAATCTGGAAAAAAGGTTCATCGCGCCGTGTCGGCGTAACGATGTGACGGCGTGACGACGTAACGCAGAAGGCGCGAAACCGTGACGGCGTAACGACGTAACGAAATCTTGTTTTTCTGCTTTTTTTCCTTAAAATCTTCCGTTTTTAGTTGATTGGAGGTGAAAATGACTGACCACTCTTCTTGTGAAAGTTGCACAAGCACGACCTGCAGTGCGAAGAAACAGATGCAGGATGAATCAGCCGAGCAGTTTGCGGCAAGACAGGAGATAAAGAAAAATCTCTGTAAAATCAAAAACAAAATCCTTGTCATGTCAGGCAAGGGCGGTGTCGGCAAAAGTTCCGTAGCAGTAAATCTGGCGATGAAACTCGCATTGGAAGGCAAAACGACAGGTCTTCTCGATATCGACCTGCACGGACCGAGCATTCCGACGATGTTCGGGATGAAAGACGGCAAAATCAATGTCAATGAAAACAACAAGTTGCTGCCGGTCACTTTCGGCGCGCTCAAGATAATGTCGGTCGGCTTTTTTCTCCAGGATTCTGACGACGCGATAATCTGGAGAGGTCCGATAAAGCACGGAATGATCCAGCAGTTTTTCAAAGATGTCGACTGGGGAACGCTTGATTATCTCGTAATCGATTCGCCTCCCGGAACAGGCGACGAGCTTCTTTCGCTCATCAATACGGTCGACGATCTCACAGGCGCGGTGTTAGTCACGACTCCTCAGGAAGTTGCTGCGGCCGATGTAAGAAAATCGGTCAACTTCTGCGAAAAAGCGCATATAAAAATTCTCGGAATAGTCGAGAACATGAGCGGTTATATCTGTCCGCACTGCGGCAAAGTCACGCAGATTTTCAAAGCCGGTGCAGGAACGCAGATCGCAGAAAAATACAACATCAAACTGCTCGGGAAGATCCCGTTTGATCCGGCTATTGGTGAATCGGGCGACTGCGGACTTCCCTTTGTCTACGCGGCAGACAGCAATCCGGCTGCAAAAGAGTTTGAATCTGTCACAAGGCAGATCATGGATATTTGCGAGGTTTAATTTTTTAAGGGAGAATGTCTCATGAAAAAAATCATGAAAATTTTGGTTGTGTTTCTGGCTCTTTTTGTGCTCATTTCCTGCGGTGAAAAAACCGCTTCCAAGGACAGCGCAGCCAGTAGCGAGGCCAGTACCGCGGCAAAAAAACGGGACATTCTCAATGTAACTGTCAGCATCCCGCCGCAGGCTTATATCGTCAAGTCCGTCGGCAAGGACAAAGTCAAAGTCAACACGATGATGGAACCTTCAAGCACGCCCGAAACCTACGAACCGGGTCCGAAAAAGATGGCGGAACTCAAAGATTCTGCGCTTTACCTCAAAATCGGAGTTCCGTTCGAAGCTGCTTCTATCGAAAAACTTGCCGCTGACTACAAAAACATCCGTTTTGCCGATATGGCGAAAGGAATAAATTACCGCAAAATGGAAGGACATTTTCATCCTCATCATCACTGCGACAAAGGTTGTGCCGAAGCATGCGCAGACTGCAAATGCGGATGCAAAGAAGGCAGGGAATGCGGATGCAAGCACGGTGAAAAACTTGAAAAAGAAGAATGCGGTGAAGACGCATGCGCTCTTCCCGGATTCGACGCTCCGAAAGCTGAAGAACATAAGCATGAACATCATCACCACGACGGAATGCACGAAGGCTGCCCTCATCACAAAGAACATCACGGTGACAAAGGCTGCGGTGAAGGATGCTGCGGTGGAAAGTGCGAAGGCTGTGCTGACTGTAAGTGCGGCTGCAAAGAAGGCAAGGGCTGTGACTGCAAAGACGGTAAAGGCTGTGCCGACTGCAAATGCGGATGCAAAGACGGAAAAGGTTGCGCTTGCCACGGTGACAAAGGCTGCGGTGAAGGATGCTGCGGTGGAAAGTGCGAAGGCTGTGCTGACTGTAAGTGCGGCTGCAAAGAAGGCAAGGGCTGTGACTGCAAGGACGGTAAAGGCTGTGCCGACTGCAAATGCGGATGTAAAGAAGGAAAAGAGTGTGCCTGCCATGACGGAAAAGGCTGTCCTAAGTGCGGCGGCAAAGAATGCCCCTGCAAAGGCGACAAAGAGTGCTGCAAAAAACACGGCGGATGCGACTGTCTCAACGGAAAAGGCTGCTGCGGACATCACCACGGAATGCATGATCCGCATGTGTGGCTCGATCCTATGAACCTTATCGTTATGACCGACAACACTGTTACGGAACTTTCGGCGGCCGATCCCGAGAACGCGGCATTCTACCGTGAAAACGGTGAAGCACTTAAAGCTGAGATCAAAAAAGTGAATGACGAAGTTGCGGCTCAGCTCAAAGAAGTTGAAGGAAAGAGTTTCGTAGTTCATCACCCCGCTTTCGGATACTTTGCAGAAAGATTCGGTCTCAAACAGCTTCCTCTTGAAGTCGAAGGAAAGGAACCGGGCGCTGTCGATATGGCGAAAGTTATCGATTTTATAAAGAAAAACAACGCGAAAGCCGTATTTATGCAGGCTCAGATCCCCGATTCCGTCATCAAATCGATAGCTGAAGAGACGAAAGTCCGCGTTATTACTCTCGATCCTTTGGCGGAAAATGTTCTTGAAAATATTAAAAAAACTGCGAATGAGATAAAAGGAGCTTTGGTTGATGAAAAGTAGTAATTTTATTGAAAGATTCGTTTTTGTTGCTCTGTTTGTCGCTGCGTTCTTCATTGTATCGTGCGGCAACTCTGATGGAAATGAAGACACGACCGACACAGATCAGAACTCGATGGACTCTGATACATCGGATACCGATATAACGGATACTGATTATAGCGACAGTGCCACAGACACTGAACCAGCTGACAGCAGCGACACGACCGACAATACTGATACGGCTGACAGCAGCGACACGACCGACAATACTGATACGGCTGACAGCAGCGACACGGCTGACAACACTAATACAGCCGACAGCAGCGACACGACAGACAACACTGACACGACAGATGACGCAAATACATCGGATGAAAGCGATTCCGATTTTGCTCAAAATTCCGAAGGCTGCACAATGATCGAAGTTCCGAAAATAACGATGGGTGGTTCTTATGCCGATGAAATCAACGGTTATTTCGGTCCGTCATTGGGTGACAACACTATCGACATAATCAGAATGTATCTTCTCGGCGAAATTCAGGAAGGAACTTACGAACTCGGCACTGGTATTAACGACAATTATATGCAGTGCCAGCAGTGCGTAATGGTCTGGGTTGATGCTGCAGCCGGGAAAGCTAAGGAATACTATTTCCAGACATCGGGAACTCTGCAAATAACACAAGTCAAAGATGTTGATGAAATAAAGAGAACTGCCGGTGTCATTAAAAATCTCATTCTGAAACAGGTCGAGCCTCTCAACGACTATCTCGGAGATTTCGGGTTTATAAATAACGGCAGTTGTATTGCAGCCGGAATTGTAGAATGGGATACGACAAACACTCCCGGCAATTCTGGAGATTAGATACAAGTATCGCTCTGAATTATGACTCTCTTTCTTGCTTTTCTTTTCCTCTTTTCGTTGCAGACACTTTCAGACAACGAAGATTTTTATGTGATTTTTGAAAGCAGTGACGAGAATCCGACTTTCTCCTCGTATCGCCTTAGCAACCCCGAAAGAATTGTATTTGAGGCAAACGGAACTTTTAAAAACACCGATTTTCAGGTTCTTCCCGAAATGATCAAGTCTGTCGAAAAAAGCGTTTCCGGAGGAATGACGAGATTCATATTTTTTGTCGAGCCTGGAGCTCAATATACTTTTTTCAACCGCAAAGGAACCATCATCATGGGTTTCAGCCGCTCACTGTTTCTCGATGACGAGAATTTCGACACGATTATAGCAAAATTTGCAGCTCGCAGAGAAGCCGAACAACTGGCACAGGCTGAAAAAGAGCGGAAAATCGAAGAAGAACGTTTAGCGGAAGAAAAACGAATTGCTGAACTCAAAAAAGCTGAAGAAGAAAAGCGGTTAGCCGAAGAAAAACGGCTCGCGGAACTCAAAAAAGCCGAGGAAGAAAAGCGGTTGGCTGAAGAAAAACGAATTGCTGAACTTAAAAAAGCTGAAGAAAGAAAGCGCTTGGCCGAAGAAAAACGGCTCGCGGAACTCAAAAAAGCCGAGGAAGAAAAGCGGTTGGCTGAAGAAAAACGAATTGCTGAACTTAAAAAAGCTGAAGAAAGAAAGCGCTTGGCTGCAGAAAAAGAAGCGAAACTGGTCAATTCTCTTATGAACGAACTTGTTGAAGAAGAGCGCGCAGCCGAAGAAAAACGGATTGCTGAACTTAAAAAAGCTGAAGAAGAAAGACGGATCGCTGAGGAAAAACGCATAGCTGAAGAAAAGCGTATAGCGGAACTCAAAAAAGCCGAAGAAGAAAAAAGAATTGCCGAAGAAAAGCGGTTGGCTGAAGAGAAGCGGCTCGCGGAACTCAAAAAAGCCGAAGAAGAAAAACGGTTAGCCGAGGAAAAACGCCTTGCGGAACTTCAAAAAGCTGAAGAAGAAAGACGGATCGCTGAGGAAAAACGCATAGCTGAAGAAAAGCGTATAGCGGAACTCAAAAAAGCCGAAGAAGAAAAAAGAATCGCGGAAGAAAAGCGCTTAGCCGAAGAGAAACGTTTGGCGGAACGCAAAAAAGCAGTCAGGTCTGAAGACGGCGAAATCCGTCAGCTTAAAGTCATAAAAGCTGAAAAAGAACCGACTCTGAGCGAAAAACTGCCTGATCTTCCGGTAACGAAACTGGCAAAGAAAGGAAGACTGAAAAATATTTTCTTCAGAAAATTCCCAGAATTCAGCCGCGTCACAATGGAGCTTGACGGCGAAGTTGACTATCAGTTCAGAGAAATAACCGGCGGATTTGTCATCGACGTTCACAATTTTGAGAAAATTCCTCAATATTTACTTAACATTATCGATACAAGAGCTTTCAAAGCCGAAGTCACTTACATCTACCCGAAAAAAGTTGACGGTGTTTTGAAAATCTACATCAAAACCGATCCGGGAATGGCTGTCAGAAAGAGCAAAGACAAAAAATATGTCAACTTTGATTTTTTCAAGCCGACAATCGAATAAAAAAAATAACACCTATCCCCTTTTTATCGTCTAAATTCTTTGCACTTTTTTCATAAATCCTTAAAATATTGCGATTTTGAGATTAAATCTCGATTTTTTAATATTTTGGAGGAGAAAAAAATGGCAGTTCAGAAAGGTGACAAAGTGGCGATCCACTACATAGGACGCTTGAAAGACGGAAGCGAATTCGACAATTCCTATGAAAACGGCGAACCGATAAAATTTGAAGTCGGTGGCGGAATGGTCATTCCCGGATTTGAAGACGGTGTCATCGGCATGGAAATCGGCGACAAAAAAACAATAGTCATCCCGCCGGAACAGGCTTACGGCGAAAGGGACGAGCGCTATGTTTTCGATGTCAACAAGTCGGAATTCCCGAAAGACGCAGACATTCACGAAGGAGCTATCTTCCAGATGCAGAGCGATCAGGGTGAAGTTATTCCTGTAGTCATTTCAAAAATCGAAGGCGACACAGTTTATCTTGATGCAAACCATCCACTTGCAGGAAAAGAGCTCACTTTCGAGATGGAACTTGTAGCTACCGGCGTTGAAATTCCTCATCATCACTGCGGTTGCGGCTGCGAAGAGTGCGGAGACGACTGCGACTGTGACGACCACGACTGCGATGATCATGACTGCAACTGCGGCTGCGGACATCATCACTAATTTTTGAATATTTTACGGAGGTTTTTTTATGAACGCTGCTTCTATTTTAGCTGTCGCGCTTCTTGTTGCCGGTGTTGTTGCTGCCGGTGTTATTGTATGGAAATATGTCAAAGATCTGCACGAATCGCCGCGCGATATGTGGATTCTTTTCGGATACATGGTCATTCAGTACATCGCCTATGCTGCGATGAACCCTGTGCTTACTCTCTGGCTTTCGGCTGACTGCGGTGTAAGCGATATCACTGCCGGGAACATCATTATGATCTGGTCGATTCTCCTTTCATGCATCGGCATGGTAGCAGGAGCTTTGGTTGACACGATTGGCGTAAGAAAAGTTATGTTCCTCAGCGTCATATTCCTTTTCCTCTCACGCCTGGCGATGACATTCATCACCAATCCTGTTATTGTTTTCATCGTAGGTTTCATTCCGTTCGCACTCGGTTTCGCGCTTGTTTCGCCCGTTATCTCGGTTTCAATCAAAAGATACACGACTAAAGAGGGTGCGGCTCTCGGATTTGGTCTTTTCTACGTCATTATGAATGCGGCTTACGCTGTCGGCGGCTGGCTTATCGACTTTGTCAGAGACAGATTTGCTGAAAGAGACGCTGCTGGCAAAATCATCAATGAAAACGCCGGCATAGACCTTGCAGGAATTCACCTTTCGAGTTATCAGATGCTTTTCCTCATCGCTGTCGGACTTACGATTGTCGGCGCACTCGTAATCATGTTCATCCGTGACGGTATCGAAGTTGTCGAAGAAACCGACGAATCGGGCAAAACATTTTCGAGAATTATCAAAAAACCAGTCGAACAGCACGGAAGCGGTCTCCAGGCTGTCCAAGGTGCAGCAGTTTCAATGGGTAAAAAGATCGGCGGAGCCGTAAAAGAAAACTACTTCTGGATTTTCATAGGCATCCTCACGATCACTCTCTTTGTCCGTTTCGTATTCTTCCACCTTCACTACACTTTCCCGAAATACGGAATCAGAGTTCTCGGCGAAGGTGCAAAAATCGGCTCGATATACGGCGTTTTGAACCCTGTTCTCATTATTTACCTCACTCCGCTCGTAGCTGCTTTCACGAGAAAGACAAAATCTTACAAAATGCTCGTAATCGGCTCGCTCGTTTCGGCTGCAAGCTGCTTTATCGCGGTTCTTCCGGGCACGATTTTCTCTTTCCTCAACGATTCCGTCCTGAGCGAGATCATCTTCATCAAATGGCTCGGAATTGCAAAGGATATGAACGGACTTCAGGAATTCTTCGCACAGAATCCGCTTTCGATGCAGTACTGGTCGCTGATTTTCTTCTTCATCATCTTCACAATCGGCGAATCGATCTGGTCACCGAGACTTATGCAGTTCACAGCTGAAATCGCTCCGAAAGGAAAAGAAGGAACTTACATTTCTCTTTCGGTTCTTCCTTTCTTCTTCGCGAAATTCTTCGTCGCTCCGCTTTCGGGCTGGCTCGTAAGTTCTTATGTTCCGCTTGACGAAGCAGGCAAAATCGCTTCGAGTTATCCGAACCACCACATGGTCTGGGTAATAATCGGCGGTATGGCTCTTATCACCCCGATAGGTCTTCTTGTTTTGAGACCGTTCTTCAAGAAACATATCAAAGAAGCGTAAATGAATAGAATTGTTCTTGTCATAGACGACGAAGAATCGATACTCACTTCGCTCAAATTCCTGCTCGGCAATTCGGGCTACACTGTAATGACTGCGGCTTCAGCCACAGAAGGCTTGAAAATTATTAAAGAACTTGAGCACGAACTTTCAGTCATCGTTACAGATCTTTTTCTTCCCGGCGGCTTTGACGGTTTCGACATAATCGAGGCGGTAAAAGATTTGGGAACACAGATTCCGATAATCATGATAACCGCTTTCGGAAACGTAGAAACTGCCGTCAGGGCGATGCAGAGCGGCGCGTTTACCTTTCTTACGAAGCCGGTAGATATAAAAGTTCTCTTGGAACAGATGAACAAAGCGATTGAAGTCGGAAATCTTATGAAGGAAAACGTCCGTCTGAAAAAGGAAAACCTTGATATTTCGGCAGATAAATACAGGATAATTTTCCAGAGCGAGGCAATGGAAAAACTTCTCAAAAACGCTGCTGAAATAGCAAAAACAGATGAAACAGTTCTCATAACCGGCGAAAGCGGAACAGGAAAAGAACTGGTTGCACGCTTCGTTCTGCGCGAAAGCAGACGCGCCGGCGCACCGTTTCTTCCTTTCAATGCCGCAGCAGTAACAGAATCCTTGATGGAATCGGAACTTTTCGGCTACAAAAAAGGAGCCTTCACAGGTGCCGACAAAAATTCACCCGGTTTAGTGGGCGCGGCAGAAGGAGGAACACTTTTCATCGATGAAATCGGCGATATGCCGCCGAGTCTTCAGACAAAATTACTCCGTTTTCTCGAATCCAGAGAATATCTTCCGGTCGGCAGTTCAACTCCGCTCCACGCTAATGTCAGAATAATCGCCGCGACGAACAAAAACCTCGAAAAAGAGGCCGAAAAAGGGAATTTCAGAAAGGACCTCTACTACAGACTGAGTACCTTCATCCTTCACATACCGCCTTTGAGAGAGCGCAAAGAGGATATCCCGCTTCTCGTAAAACATTTTGTCGAAAAGGCTTCTCTCGAATTTGCGAAAGAAGTTGTGTATCCCGATCATGAAACGATAAAGGAACTTGTCAAACAGGAATGGAAAGGCAATGTCAGAGAACTCAAAAGCTACATGAGCCGCTTCGTTCTGACAGGTTCAGGGCTTCCGTCAGGAGACAACGGACACGTTGCCGCTCAGTCAGAAAACAGCGGAGCGGCGGTTCTTTCATTCCGTGTCGGAGAAAAAACGCTTGATGAAATCGAAAAGGAAATGCTTGACGCGACACTCAAATTCACGAACGGCGACAAGCACCTTGCCTCTAAACTATTGGGACGTTCCGAAAGAACCCTCTACCGCAAACTTTCAAAAGACGACGAATTGTAATCCGGGGCAGTTTTGAAAGCAGTCAGATTTTTCATTTCGTCAATTCTTTTTCTAATTTTCTTCGTATGGGCGTTTTTCGATAATTTCAAAGAACTTTTTCTATTTTATATTCCGAATATCACACTGATTTTCCTGCTTTCATTCGCTTTTTTCGCAGTTTCTTCCGTCGACACAAAAATATCTAATATTATCGCATGGTTAGAAAAACATTCTTTTATAGTTTTTTCGGTTTTCACATTTGTTTTTTCGCTCTTTTTTTCAATTTTCGTCTTTTCGGCTCTTCCTCACGCACCTGATGAAATCAACTATAAATATCTGGCTGAAGCAATTCTGGACAGCAGAATAACGAGCGATCTTCATCCTCACTACGAATTTTTTCATGTTTTATACACGAACCCAACAATTTCAGGCACTTATTCAATATATCAAATTGGTTACTCAATTTTTTTAGCTCCTTTTGTTTTCTTTGGAGCACCATTTATCTGCAATCCGCTGCTTAACGCCGTTTCGGTATTTTTAACCGGCAGAATCACACAGGAGATTTATGACAGAAAAACTGCATTTCTTTCAATGATATTCGCATCATTCTCACTTTTTGTTATGCTTTTGGGCGGCACTTTGATGGCCCACTCTTTCTGCGCCGTATGCACTCTGGCCTCTTTTTACTTTGCAGTTTTGTCTATAAAAAATGAAGGGAAAAAAAGAGTTCTGTTTTCTATGCTTTCGGCACTTTTCATTTCATTCTTAATGTTCATAAGACCTCAGAACGCCCTTTTCATTCTTTTGTTTGTTGCAATATATGTATTTGTTTTCACTGATAAAAAATCATTTTTCAAAATTACTTCCGTTATGGGGAGCCTAATTTTTGTCTTTCTGCTTCTCTTTATTTATTCAAACTATACGGTGAGTGGAAAAATCACCGAATTCAAGCACGAAAAATACTGGAATATTGCAGAACCCGTTGACAACTGCATGGGGCTAGGACTCGGAAAAGGATGCAAATTCGGCACCTACTACGAAATGCCCGACGAAGGTCTCACGGTTCCTCTCGCGGCAAAAATCACAGCCGAAAGGCTCCATTATTTTGTTCCGGTTTTTCTGTTCAATCCGCTCTTTTTCATATTTCTGACGCTTTTGTTCCTATCTGTGAGAAACAGAGTAGATATTAAGAAAAATTCAATAATATTACTCGGTTATCTTATTCCGTTCTCGGCATATTTTTTCTATTACTATCTGGATAACGGCTATGGCGCGCGCTATTATTACGAGTGTTCCTTCTTCCTTTTTCCTCTTACTGCCGAAGGAGTGCTTCTGGCATACGAAAAATCGGAAAGTTTCTTTGAAAAACCGCTTTTAAAACGCGGCATCATTGTGTCTGCGTTTCTTCTCGCATCTTTTATTTTCCAGAATATTTTCACGCTGCCGGCAATGCTTTCATTTTATTCAAAAGGTTCGTGGTCAGCCGACAAGCTGCTTACAACAGCTTTGAAAGAAAAAAATATCGAAGAAGGAGTTTTGTTTATTTCGCCCGATTTTTTCTATGCAACCGGGGCAGCCCGCATGAATCTGCACAAAATTGATGAAAACAAGCTGATTTTTGCCCACGATTTAGGATATGCTGCAAACCAAAATCTTATGGATTACTACAAAAATAAAAAATCCTATCTTGTCATTTTTAACATAAATGAGAATAAACTGCCTGAAATTATTGAAACAAAACGCGATCCTTCAATTTCATGGCTGACTGCCGAAGCAGAACACAAAAGCTATCCTCTCGACGGAGAAGCCGATTACTGCAACAAAATGCCTCAATACCCTGATTTTGTTAATAAATATTCTGGTTTCACTCTGCCTGGGGATATGACTTCCGGGCGAGTTTTCTTCTTCTGCCGCTTTACCGAAAAATCACAGTTTTACACTTTCGGACAGCACTTTGAAAAAGAAGGGAAATACAAAGTCAGAATCACTTACGCCGCAGCTCCGGAAAGCGGGAAATTCGATTTCGAAAGCAGAAATTTCAACAAAAAACTGGATTTTTATTCTGCAAAGCCGCATCTTGAGAGCGTCGAATTTGAGGCATTGTTTGAAAAAGGGATGAATTTCATAAAACTTTCACCCGATTTTGAAGGGAAACAGGAATATTTCATTATTGATAAATTTGAATTTTCCCCGCTTGAACCTGTTGAGGCTGCCGAATGAACAAAATTACCAAATCATTGATTTTATTGATTATTATTTTCGTATTTTTCTTTTGGTCAACTTACGGAAATATATTTATGCCGTTTAAAGTCTTCTTCCCGACATTCCACATTTTTCTGGCTGTCTTTGTCGCGTTGTTTTCGGTTCTTTTTCTCAAATACGACTTTTCAACAGAAAATCTTAAATTCGGAAAATCGCCGTTTTTCATTCTTCCAGTTGCATCATTTTTTATTTCCCTAATAATTTTAATACTCTTCTTTCAGGGGATACCACATATTCAGGACAGTGTGAACTACCTCGTCATGGCGCAGAATTTCGCCGTCGGAAGACTTCACGACAAAATGCCGGAACACTACGAATTTTTTCAGTTCGCATATATGCTTCCGGACGGAGAAAAGGTTTATTCCGTATTTCTGCCAGGTTTTTCATTTTTTCTCGTTCCTTTTGTCTGGCTCGGAGTTCCTATTCTTGCCAATCCTCTTCTTACCGCGCTCAACGTCTTTCTTTCAGGAAAGATAGCTGAAAAGCTGTTTAACAGAAAAATCGCCGTAATTTCAATGTTTTTCATGCTTTTTTCTGTCTTTTTCATCGTTATGGGCGGAACATATATGGCGCATCCCTTCTGTCTGACGATGACACTTTGCGCAGTTTTCGCATATATTAACATGCTTGAGCAAAAATCGATTAGATTCCCGATAATATTGGGAATTTCCTTGGGATGGCTCGCTTTGACGCGTCCGCAGAACACCCTTTTTACCGGCATCGCGCTGATTCTGCACTACATCTTCTTCATTTTCAGGAACCGCCGGAATAACATTTTCAGAGACATCATGAAACAGAGTCTTTTTTCGCTGCTCGCATTCGCTCCGTTTCTTGCATTTCTGCTTTACTACAATTCGATTTACACAGGTGATCCGCTGATTTTCAAACAGGATCTTTTCTTTAACTACAGCGAACCTCGCAGTTTCTGCCACAGATTCGGCTTGGGAACCGGCTGTCCCAGATCGAACTGGATCGAACTCCCGATGGAGGGGCTTACTTTTTCACACGCGCTCCTTGTTTCATACCGGAGACTTTCGCCGCTCATCATGAACCTTTTCCTTCATCCGCTTGCTTTCCTTCTTATGCCTTTCGCTTTTGCCTTTGCAAAAAACAAGAAGGATTTCGGCAACTTGTTTTTTTTGCTTTTGATTTTTCTGGTAAATTTCGCAGGTTATTTCTTTTTCTATTTTGACGGAAATGTTTTCGGACCGCGTTATCTGTATGAAACCTCCTTTTTCCTGATAATAATTTTTGCATACTCTTTTAACCTTGTCGCTGAGGGCGTCTTCACAAGCAAGAATTCAAATAAATTATTGAAAATACTACTATTTTCCTTGTTATGTACAGGGCTTTTGTATCAGACATTCTACATTGTTCCCTCCCTCCAGAAAAGTTACGAACGCGGTTTTTGGAATATCGACGCCAAGCTGAAAGTTGCACTCAATATACTTGGAATCAAAGAAGGAGTCGTTTTTGTCGGTCCGTTTACGATGTACGGTTCTGGTTACGCGCTGATGGATTTCGGGCACTTTGAAAACAATAAAATTGTTTACGTCCGAGATCTCGGCGAAAAACAGAACCGCAGAATAATGTTCGACTTTCCAGATAAAAAATATTATCTGGCTTCTTTCGCCAGATTAGACAACAATATTGAACTGCCGATAATTACTGAAATTTTTCCTCCGATTGACAATGGTGAGATTCATGTCGAACTTGAAAACAAATTCTATCCTCTCACCGGAAGCCCCGATTTCTGCAACACTTTTCCCGAAAGATCGTATTTGGACAAATATTTTGAAATGGAACCGCCGTACGACCTCATTCTGCCCAACCAGTTTTTGATGTTTTGCAGATTCGTAAACCTTGAACAATATTACGATTTTAAACAAAAAATCAATAAAAGCGGCAACTATGAAATCCATGTGAAAGGAATACAGAGCCTGGATATGGGAAATTTTGATATCTTTATTGACGGAAAAAATACCGCTCAGCTTGATTTCCATGCCGAAGAACGAAAAATGACCGATATTTCATTCAGCATACATCTTGATAAAGGAATGCATGATTTCAGAATAGTTCCGCGTGAACTTGTCAGTAAATACAACTATTTCATGATTGATTCTGTTGATTTTGTTCCCAAAAATTTAGATTAATCCGATAAGAATCACCTTGGATTTTACTTGAAAAATTCAATATTTGCCAGAACCATCTTTTCAAGCGCGTTCCGAGCCCTGAAAAGACGCACTTTCAAAAGGTTCTTGTCAATTCCCAAAAGCTCGGCAACTTCAGAGTGTTCCATTTCCTGCAAGTCGATAAGAGTAATAACTTCGCTGTATGACACAGGAAGTTCCGAAATCAGTTTGCGCAGCATTTTCGCGCGGTCTTCTCTGATAAGTTCAAGTTCTGCCGAAATATCGGAAGACGGCTCAAAATTTTCGATATTTTCAAGACTTACAAGTTTTTTGTTTTCTGTCAGGAAATCAATATAGCTGTTTTTGGTTATTGTCCAGATCCAAGTCGAAAAAGAAGATTTTCCCTCAAATTTTCCGACACTTACAAACGCCTTCAGCAATGCCTCCTGATAAATGTCTTCGGCCATGCTGCGGTTTCCTCCGCAAATCGAAAGTGCAAAAGAAAAAAGTTTGCCGCCCATCTCCTTCAAAAGCTCGTTGAAAGCAGCAACATCACCGTTAACGGCGCGGCGGACAAGCGTTTTTTCGTCAAAGACGGTCATTTTACAGAAGAAACAGGCTTTATATTGAGATTGATTCCGGCATCTCTCAGGAATATTTTTATCGCTTTCCGTTTCGTTTCGCGAAGATACCATTTTTTGAATTCATAAGGCATGAAAGCACTTTTGACACCGTTGATTATAAGATCAAGAATATTTTGTCCTGAAAGATTGAAGGTCTTGTACATCAGGTAATATTCATCGGTCATAGTCGTGTTCGTTATAAGCCTGTTGTCGGTGTTGAGAGTGACACGCAGACTCAGGTCGAGGTAGAATTTAACCGGATGTTCCGAAATATTTTTGACAGCCCCAGTCTGAACATTGCTTGACAGACAGAGTTCCAGCGGAATTCTGTGGTCGTTTACATAGTTAAGGAGATCACCGTCCTCGCGAAGCCGTACACCGTGACCTATTCTGTGTGCACCGCAGTAGTGAAGCGCCTGATGAATGCTGTCGGGACCGTAAGCCTCACCAGCATGAATCGTTACGTTGACGTTGTTCGAAAGTATCAGGGAAAACGCCTCCAGGTGATCGCGCGCAGGATAATTGTATTCTGCTCCTGCAAGATCAAAACCTACAACGCCGCGATGTTTGAAAGCAACAGCAAGCTCAGCCATCCTGAGACTGATTTCGGGTGATATGTTACGCATACCGCAGACAATAACACCGCTTGTAACACCGAAATCGCGCTGGCCGGCCTTGAGTCCGTCGATTACAGCTTCCAGAATTGCCGGAAGCGAGAGTCCTTTCTGCGTGTGAAGTATCGGTGAATAGCGGACTTCAAAGTATCCGACATTTTCCTTTGCGCAGTCTTCAGCTAGTTCATAAGCGGCGCGGTAAAGATTTTCCCTTGTCTGAAGAACTTTAAGAGTTATTTCGAAACCCTTGAGATACTCGTTCAGAGATGCGTGGATTCTGCCCGGACCGATGAGTTCGCGCAGTTCTTCGATTGAACCTACACCAAGATCAATTTTGTCCTTTTTCGCCAAGTCCCAGATTGTTTCAAGGCGAAGTGAACCGTCAAGATGAACATGAAGATCGGTTTTCGGAAGTTTCGCAAAAAATTCACGGGTCAATCCCTGAGCGACATTGGAAGTATCGTGATCGTGATTTCCTGACTTTTTCAGTTCATCGTTTTGCACTCTACAACCTCCATATCAAGCATATTTGCATAGCCCTCGACTTTGAGCTCTTCGCCGATGCGTATATTGTTGGTATAGATATTGACTTTTCCCTTTGTGGGATCCGGCTCCTGAACATAGCAGATTTCCTCGATTTTGCCCGTTTCCGCGTTGAGTTTAACTCTCGCTTTGTAAAGTTTGTCGTTGTTGATGTAGTAGGTTTCACTCTTTGAAGAAACCGACGAACCTTCAAGCTGCAGAATGAAGTAAATTACTCTGCCGTCTTCGTCGACATTAGATGAATTGTCGGCAAAAAATATCTGAATTATTGGAACCTGATGACCGGAGTTCAAAGTTATCGACTTTTTGATGGCCCATGTAGCGGAGTTGACAGATATTGTTTCTCCAAGAAGGTTGATATAAGTCAAAAGACCGGAACCATAATTTATAGAATCTGCATTTCCGTCGTTTATCGTACCGAGAAACGAAAAGTTGACATCCCACACCGCCGCGGCGTTTTCATCATCAGAAACAAAGTCTTCGTCTTCGTATCCTGTGTAGTATGATTCGTTGTCCGTCTGGAAATCTTCGACATCATACTGGTCGTCCGTGTTCTGAACGCATGCTGTAAAAAACAAACTGAATATCAAAGCCGAAAAAATTAAAAAAACTTTTTTCATTATCGCCTCCAAAAAAACAAAATCTAAATATTATAGCGAAACCGATTTTTTCTGCAATAATTGCTTTTAAATCAAATTATCTGCCTTCTGACTGTTTGGAAATATCTTCGCTCGTCAAAGTTTCAAGATAGAAGTCTTTAAGTTCCATTCCCGCCTCCAGTTCCATTTTGCGCAGAAGCTGAGCCGGCGGAAGTTCAAGTTCGGGAGCTTCGAGAGGATAGAACCTTATTTTCCCGCCGCTGCAGATACCTAGAGAATTTTTATCAGGATCGAAAAGAAGACATCCGGGTTCTTTTTCAGTTGAGATTGTAAGAAAAAGTTTGTGTTCTCTAACATTCCAGATTCTGACATTGTTATGAGCCGCCACTGTTGCTGCAAAAAATCCGTCGGAAGAAACTGCGACCTTGTTGGTAGCATCAAATCTGCCGCTGAAGTTCATTATCGAATTGTCCGAAGTGTTGATATGGCTGAGAGTCCCTTTGTCAAAACCGGCAAGAAGCGTCGAATCGGGCAGGAACTTAAGAAAAAGCGCCGTTCTGCCTTCGATTTTAATTTCACCGGAAACCGCAAAATCGGGTACAGAAAAAATCGTTATCGTGCCTCCGCACGCCGCAGCCAGTTTTTTTCCGTCACGGGAAAATACCGGTCTGACACCGCTGTCCCGCATACACTTGTTACTTTTGACTTCGTCTTTTTTGAACGAAACAAGAAGCATCTCTGTATCACCCGAAACCGCCGCATGATCGCTGTCAGGCGAAATATCGACCGAGCGGATTTCCTCTTTGAGTTCGATGTCTTTTTCACCTGCACTCTCTCTGTCGTAAAATCTGAGTACTGCGCCTTTTTCAGTAGTTACGACATATCTGCCGTCAGCAGAAATATCAGCATCTACGATTCGGAAATCTTCCTCGTGTTTAAACAAAATTTCTGCATTTTTTGATACAATTGAAATTTTGTTGTCGCTTAAAGCAAAAAATGCATTCAAACCCTTTACGAAAGCGGCTCTTCTAATATCTTCGGATGTTATTTCAAAAAGTTTAGTCCCTTTTCTTCCGTGTCTTTTCCAAACTCTGAGAAGTCCGTCTTCTCCCGCCGAAACCAAATTGTCAGTTCCCGCAAAAAAAGCAGCTGCAACTGCCGAATCATGTCCGTCAATTACGAATATGGGGGCAACTTTCACAGCATCCCAAACTGTAACCTTGCCCTCTTTAGAAGCAGTTACAAAGTGACTTCCGTCATTTTGAAAATTTATATCTGTTATCTGAGAATTTCTGAACGAGACAGTATTTAACAGCTCACCGTTTCCTTTTGAAAAAACAACCGCATTGCCGCTTTCGGTTCCTGCAAAAATAGTTTTTCCGTCAGGAGAAACAGCAAAAGCTGAAATTTTATCGTTTTCTTTTTGATACCAATTTGAAAAAGCCTTTCCTGTTTCAGCCGAATTGCCGCAAAACATCCTTTCGACAGAGGTTTCAGCACTTTTTGCCTGAATATCTATAACGAAATTCTTATCTTCGGAAAGAGAAACAGACAACTTTTTGTCGTCATTGGAAAAATCAATATCCGAGACTCTGTTTTTAAGATCGAATTTGTAAATTTCAGAAAGTTCAGGAAAGTTAAAAAGGGTCACCATCCCGTTATCGCAGCCGGTCGCGACGATTCTTTCATTATGTGAAATCTTTGCAGCTGTAATTTTACAGCCTACCGGAATATCACGTTCGAAAGTGGCACCGCGGTGAAAATTTTTTATGTAGAACTTGGAAGCTGCACTTGAAAGCATCTCTTCTGAATCTCTGGAGTGAGCTGAAAATCCGGCAGCATATTCCGGGCTCTTTTTGTTTAAAGGGTTGTAATACATCGCCGCTGCCGCATAGATTCTGGATGCTATGTAACTTTTTTCAGTATCGAGCTTATTCGATTTCTCGCTGAAAGCCTGAGCCGTGCGGTAGTTTGCCGTTATTTTATCGCGTTCAGCCTCTTCTCTTGCGACAGTTGCCCTGTTAAAGAGAAACAGTATCTGAACCGCTGCAAGAAAAACTATAACAAAAACAATTATGGAAGATACAAAAACGGCCTTATGATGCGATGCGATGAACTTCAGACTTTCAAAAACAGAATAATGGTAAACACCGACTTTTCTTCCTGCAATATAGGCAGAAAGATCGTCAAGCAGCTCTCCGGCCGAGGCATAACGTTCTTCTTTGCTTTTCGAAAGCGCTTTGTCGGCTATTGCGGCAAGTTCAGGAGGAACATCTTTGTCTTCTTTGACCGCGTTTTCAATTTTATCATTAATAACTTTATGGATTATCTCCTTTGTAGTCCTGCCCGAAAAAGGTGTTCTACCAGTCAGAATCTGATAAAGTATCGCTCCCAAAGAATATATGTCGGAAACTTCGTCTATTTCGCCGATATTTCCCTCGGCCTGCTCAGGAGGCATATACGAAGGAGTTCCTATAGCCTGGCCGACAACAGTTTTGCCGACTCCTTCATCGTCCTGACGTACAAAAATCGTTTCGTTGGTTCCTTTAATCTTTGCAAGTCCCCAGTCAAGAACGACAGTTTCACCGAATTCCCCTATCATTACGTTCGAAGGCTTGAGATCCCGGTTGATGACACCTTTGCTGTGGGCATACGCAACAGCGTTGCAGACGTGGTAGAAATGAGGAATAAGCTCCAGCCTTTCTGAAACACTGCGGCATTTCTTTATCGCGCTAAGAAGAGTCGTTCCTTTGACAAGACGCATCGTGTAGTAAAACGAACCGTCGGAATGACATCCTATCTCGTAAACAGGAACAATGGAGGGGTGCTCAAGTCTTCCTGTAACGCGGGCTTCGCGAATAAAGCGGTTCCTTATGGCCACACTCTGAGGATCATCTGCTTTTGAAGATTTGGAAACGTCTGAAAGGAGCTCTTTCATGGCGATTTTTCTACCAATGTGCCTGTCGAAAACGACAAGAATCCTCCCCGAACCGCCACGGGCCAGTTCTTCTACAACTTCATATCTTCCCGGCATTTCATCAGTAACGGTTTTCAGCTTTTCAGGTTCAGGGTCTCCGCTGCCAACAAGAAAATCAACTGTTTCATCACTCATTTTTTATGTCTGCCTTTTTTCGTGTAAAAAAATTTTTTTAAAATTTTAGCTGTCTCCAGAACCAGCATCGAAGGAAACTCTCTCAAAAAATGCTTTTCCTGCCGCAAAAACTGCTCAGTCCCTAAAAGCGTTTCCGGATACGGCTGAGAATATTCATCGTTTCTTTTAAGCCATTTCTCTTCAAAAAAAGAAGCAACCTCTTGCAGTATCGCCTCTTCAGTCAGGATATCTTCGCAGTCCTTTAAATTTTTTACGAGATTTTCAATCAAATCAGGATCAAAGAACTGCATTCTGCTTTTTGCAAGCCAAAGCTTCAGAAACCAGAAAAGATACCCTTTAGCCTCTTCCTCAGGCAATTTTTCCAGCATGCCGCTATCCTTCTTGAAGAAAAAGTATGTATCGGCATTCAAACCGTCCGCATTTGCAGCAAGATGGCGGATTAAGACTTCAATCTTATATTTCATTTTCAATTTTGAAGGAGAAATGAATATAACACAGCCTTTACTCTGGTCTATGTTTTGCGTCCTCCCTTGTAAATTCAGATGCAATTCCGGAAAATCAAGCGAAAAATCCTTGAATGTTAGGTCTGCTCCGATAATTTTGTTTATCCCCTCATGCAAAGTCTGAATTGCAACTTCTTCTTTTAAGGCAGCTTCTCCGAAAACTCCGAAAGGCATTTTCCCTTCGCCTCTCATCCTGCGGGAAAAAGATTCATACGGATCTCTCAGAAATTCTTCAGGGTCGTTTTGCGCCATATCAATGTAGGCCTGACGGATATTATATCCCAGCAAGTTGTCGTCGGAATAGTCGAAAAGCTCTTCATCTTCCTTTTCTTTCGAATCATCGGGCAAAGCTATTTTAAGAGTTTTTGTTAAATGGAACTTCATCGGATCTTTACAAAAAGAAACGAGCTTTTCAAGATCAACGACCTCTGTCTCCGCGCTTTCACAAGCCTCTGTTTTTTGTTCTGAAACCCGCTCTGATTCTAGGTTTGAAGCGTTTTGTTCCACGTGAAACATTGCCTTTTTCGAATCTTTGGCTCCAGCCGCAAGCACCTTTGCAATCTCAAAATCTTTTTTTGAAAAAGTTTTGAACCCGCCTTCTTTAAAATATTCTTCCGAAAAAGGCTGCACAGGATACTTTATTTCCAGTTTTTCCGCATTCTCCCCTGTTTTTTTCTCGATATACTTTTCCAGAATCTGCACAGGCAGCGCCGCTCTGCGGTGTTTTTTGGAATCTTCGGAAAGGTCTTTTGCCTCGTAGCTTATAAAGAGCTTTTGACGAGCCGAAACTATCGCTTCGATAAAGAGATACTTGTCGTTGTCCCTCACGGAACGCGGCAGAGGCGCATCCTTTTCTGTCATTGATTTTTTCTGTGTCAGATCGAACGCGAACCTGCTTTCGCTGCGCGGGAACTCGCCATCTCCCATACCGACAAGGTATATCACTTTGAAAGGAAGCGCCCGTAAAGGTTTAAGCGAACAGAAATTAACTTTTGCCGAAAGAAATCCGCGTCCTGAATGTTCTCTCCCGAGTTCGTCCTCCAAATACTGCAGAAGAGCGTCAAAAGAGAGCTTTTCTATGTTCTGCCCTGACACCGTTTCGGCAAAATCGTCAATCACGCTTCTGATATAACGCAGCTCTTCGCGGGCACCACTGTCTCCGCTGTCACATAAAAAGAAAAAATCAAGTGCGCTTTCAAGCAGATTTTTAAACTCTGCAGGACTTTTTTCACAGGCAAAAAATTCTCTGGAATAACGGAAAAGCTCCTTTGCAAACGATATAAAACCGGAAACATTGTCCAAATCCTCCCTGGAAACCGATTCCATCGGAAGAATCCCTTCAAAACTCTCTCCGTTTTCCGAAAACGGCATAACATAACTCATCATTATTCTGGAAAGACCGAAATCCCATGTATTCTGAGCTGTTCCTCCACCGTTTTCACCTCTCGAAACTGCGTCAAGCCCCCATCTGACACCGCTTTCGTCAACAAGTTTTTCTATATCATCGATGCATTTGCCGTCAGCGTTAAATTTTGCGCAGACAAAAGGGGCTCTGAAAATTGAAAAGACTTTCGATTTTTCAAAATCGGATTTCCCGAGTCTCAGAATTTCAAGAAAAGTCGAAGCGATTCTGCTTTCGCTTGAAAAAGTTCTGTCTGAAATCACCCACGGAACAAATGTTCTGTCCTTCGGATCAACTCCTCCGAAAACAGCCGTGATATAAGGCACATAGTCGTTTATCTTCGGCGCCATAACTGCAACATCTTCCGGTTTAAGGGCTGTATCTTTGTTGAAAAGTTCGAGAAGATTATCTTTCAGAACTTCTATCTCGCGCATTTTATCGCGGCAGAAAATTATAGTGACGGAATCATCAAGTTTTGCGTTTTCAGGCTTTTCCGCATCATGCAGAATATCTTTTTGAATCAAAGAAAGAAGGGTTTCTCCTTCAGGTTCTTCAAAAAAATCAGTCTCATCGGTAAAATTATCAACCGAGAACGAAAGAAAATCGAGCGAAGCGGCACATGATCTGCCGAAAAAAGTATCAAACTCACCGTCGTTTTCTTCAGGATTCAAAAAGGCTCCTGTCTGCTTTGACCTCTGATAAAACTCCTGACTCGGGCTCATCGCAAACAGATGTATCGGAAAAAGGCGCGAAAGATTGCGGAACATATCGAGCTGATAACGGTTCATGATAGAAATGCCGAATAAAATCAGTTCGTCAGGATAATTATCGTTTTGAAATGCATTTTTGCACTTTTCGTTGAAAACTTGAGCAAAACCTTTTGTGTTTGTTACTTCCCCAAGTTTGCTGAATATATCAAGCTGCCACAATTCATCCTGATCCTGAGAGACAGCTTTACCTTTCTGCCAGCATTCCATCATATTGGGACGATAGACAAAATACTGTTCAAAAAGGTCTGCAAGAGTACGGCTGAACCTGAAAGCACGGGCGTCACTGCCGCCGATATACTTACCTGCCGGTCCGTTTACAGCATTTCTCAGCTGCGAATAGAGCGCCCATTCGGCATTTTTTTTGTTGTAGACCGAATCAGCGGTAATTCCAAAATATTGCTCTGCAAAATTTCTCAAAAAAGCGTCAGGAGAAACAAAATCAAAATTCGCAAAAGCTCCTGTATACGAAGCCGCTTTGAGCGTGAGCCAGCGCGCCATTCCGTCGCTCTGAACCACGATGCTTTTCTTTTTCAGCGGAGCTTTCCGAGCAAGTCTGTGAATAATTCCGCACACTTCGGCAAGAAAATTTTCTAACTTGTTGCTTTTGTAAATTTTGAATTGGTAAATTGAGGATACGTTATTCATGAACAACTTTAGACTGAAAGGTTTTCAAAAACGGAGAATATTTTACGAATCTGTTTTTTTGCTTTGTCGAGTTCCTGTGCCACCTGTTCCCTAATGTCGCCGCAACCTTGGTCAGAAACAAGACGAATTGAGAAGAAATGCTTTTTAAATTCAAGTGCTATATTGCGGAACCGCAAACTCTCCATCGTGTAAAGAAGCGGCATTTCAAGAAGATCAGCCCAATCGTATTCTCCACCGGTGTAAAGCCTGTCGTCACCTGTCACTGCTGCAGTCGGAAGGTCGGTAAAGCTCTGCGACGAAGCGATTATCCCGCCGTTGAAATCGCAGAAAGTTGTACATTCGTATATATTCCCAACAATTCCTTTTGCAACAGATGCCGCCGTGCCGAATTCACAAACCGTCTTTATTTCCGGATATTCTGAAAGCACTCTGCCCAAAGTGAGGACGCCGGCACTTCCCATTCCCGAGCAGAGAAGCATCAGGTTGTCATGTATTTTTGTGACAGATCCTGTTGAAACCTTGGTCGGAAAAGGGTTTTCGTGTTTAAGCGGAAAAACGATAAGATTCAATTCAATTCTCCGTATTTTTTAAAAGCGCAGCCCTTTTTGCGCGGTACAGCTCACGGACTTCAAGCAGAAAGGAACGCGCAGGTTCGTAAAGATAGTCGCGGTAACTCCACGGAAGTTCTTTTATTACGTTTTTTTTGCCGAACATAAGTGTAACTTCGGCAAAAACACCGCTTCCCAGATATATTCTGTGGCTGTAATTTTTGCCGGTAGCCAGAATGAAATTTTCAAGCGTTACCAACCCTGGATCAAGGTTTACCAACCTGTTTCCGTTGTCTGAATGTTCCTTTTCAAGCTCTACACAGAAAAGTTTTACATCTTTGAGAAAATCGCGCGGAACAGGCTCTTTAAAACTGAAAACAATCTTTTTTATGTCGTTTCCCATTTCAGGATCGTAATAAGGCGATATCGACGAAAAATCATAAACCTCTGAAACTGCGTCGGTTTCACCGTATTTTTTCTCGAGAATGTCTTTTATTTCAGCCAGCAGGGCTGCATCCCTAAACATAACCGAAATCGTGAGATTGGCTTTTACAGGTTCAAGAAGTTCGCTCATTGTTTCTACCATAAACTCAAAAAACGCGTCACTATATCATTTTTTGTGCGAAATTCGATATTTTTTTGCCTGAAAGTGAGGCCATTGAATAAAAAAACCCCGCCGAAGCGGGGTTACACAACAACAATGAGGATGGGAATTATTCTTCGTCTTTGCCGGAAGGAATATCGTCGGTTTCGCTGAAACCTTCCTCGTCACCTTCCATGCCGTTCGAAATATTGCTGAAATCAAAAGCGCCTTCCATATCCATGTCGGCAGCAAGTCTTCTGCTCGTTCTGAACGAATTTCTTGCAGCTTTCGTCGCAACATCTTCGTCATCAGATGCAGGTTCGACATTTTCCATTCCAGGAATCTTGATTTCGTAATTTGCTTCGCTGTATTTTGGGAACCCTGTTCCGGCAGGAATCATCTTACCGATAATGATGTTCTCTTTGATACCGCGGAGAATATCTTTTTTCCTTTCGACACTTGCATTCGTAAGGACTTTCGTGGTTTCCTGGAAGCTGGCTGCCGAGAAGAAGCTTTCGGTGTTGAGAGCTGCTTTCGTGATACCGAGAAGAACAACATCCCACGTTGCCGGTTTGAGTCCTTTCTCTTCGGTAATGTGGTTGATCTTCTCGAGTTTTTCCTTCTCAACGAGCTCGTCTTTCATAAGCAGCGTATCGCCCGGATCAATGATTCTTCTCTTTTTAAGCATCTGTTTTACGATGATTTCGATGTGCTTGTCATTGATCGGAACGCCCTGAAGTTTGTAAACTCTCTGAACTTCCTGAACAAGGAATTTAGCAACAGCGACTTCACCGCTGATTCTCAAGATATCGTGCGGATCGATTGTTCCTTCGATAAGAGCTTCGCCGGCTTCAACAGTATCACCGTCGTGAACGTTGATGTGTTTTTCTTTCGGAATCTGGATAGGTTCCATCGATTCACCGCCGTAAACGGGAGTAACCGTAATAACACGTTTGCTCTTCGAGTTCTTTCCTTCACTCTGAATCGAAACAATACCTGAAATTTCCGCGACTTTCGCCGGATTTTTGGTCTTTCTTGCTTCGAACAGATCACTGATTCTCGGAAGACCGCCGGTGATATCCTTTGTCTTTCTTGCCGCTCTCGGAACTTTGGCAAGAACATCGCCGGGAGCTACGAGCGCGCCGTTCGCAACTTCTATGTATGCGTTGACCGGAAGATGGTAAACCGCTTCACCTCTTTCGAGTTTCTTTGCCGTTTTTCTTCCTTTTTTACCCTCTTCAGTGATGAGGAGCTGCGGAGACATCTTGGCATCACGGGTAGGAATAACAACCGTTTTGGTAAGACCGGTGTTCTGATCCTGCTCTTCCCTCATCGTAATACCGTTTTCAAGGTCTTCGTAAGCGATAACACCATCGGTTTCCGCAATAATCGGATCATTGTAAGGATCCCAGTCTGCAAGAACAGTTCCTTCCTCAACGTGCGCACCGTCGGCAACTTTAAGGTTGGTTCCGTAAGTTACCGGATATTTTTCTCTGTCTCTTCCCTTTTCGTCCTGAATAACGATTTTACCGTTTCTATTCATGACAACATAGGTGCCGTCTGGTTTTTGAAGAAGTTTAATATCCTTGTAAGCGACTTTGCCGGCTCTCTTCGACTCGTGGCTCGATTTTTCACTCTTACCGGAAGCAACACCACCGACGTGGAAAGTTCTCATCGTAAGCTGTGTTCCAGGCTCGCCGATCGACTGCGCCGCGATGAATCCGACCGCTTCGCCGACATTGACCAAGTGGCCGCGAGCCAAGTCTCTGCCGTAGCATTTCGCGCAGACACCGAAAGGACTTCTGCATGTAAGGACCGATCTGATGCGGACGCTGTCGATACCGAGATCGACAATTTTATCAGCCGCCGCTTCGTCTATCATCGTGTTGGCTTCGAGAATGATCTCGCCGGTATCGGGATCTTCGATATCATCGAGAGTGACTCTTCCGAGGATCCTCTCTTTAAGCGGAGCGATGATCTCGCCCGACTCATTGAGCATCGGCTCGACATCGATACCGCTGTTCGTTCCGCAGTCTTCTTCGACTACGACAACATCCTGCGCGACATCGACAAGTCTTCTCGTGAGGTAACCTGAGTTAGCGGTTTTAAGAGCTGTATCGGCCGAACCTTTTCTTGCACCGTGCGTTGACGTGAAGTAGTCAAGGGAGTCAAGACCTTCCTTAAAATTTGCAAGAATAGGCGTTTCGATGATGTCGCCGTTCGGTTTCGACATAAGACCACGCATACCGCCGAGCTGTCTTATCTGATCCTGTGAACCTCTGGCTTTCGAATCTGCCATAACGTAAACCGAGTTTTCGGAAGGCATTATGATTTCGCCCCAAAGCGGATGGTCGATCTTCTTTTCCTTGAGACCTTCCATCATCTTCTTGGTAACTCTTTCATTCGCAGCACCCCAAAGGTCAACGATTTTGTTATACCGTTCAGACTTAGTGATGTTACCGTTTGTATACTGGTTTTCGACTTCACGGACCGATTTTTCCGTTTCTGCGATAATATCGGCCTTTTCGGCAGGAATCTTGATATCGTCTATCGAAATCGAGTATGCAGCCTTTGTCGAATACTGATATCCGAGGTTTTTGATCTTATCGGCAAAAACAACCGTCGCCTTTCCGCCGGCAGTTCTGAAACTCTTATCAAGAATAGCGGTCCAGTCACCTTTTTTGAGCTGACGGTTGATTGTATCAAAACCAAGTTCTTTCGGCGTTACAGCCCAGATAAGAAGACGTCCTGCTGTTGTAACACGAAGTTTACCTTCAACACGGACTTTGATTATCGACTGCCAGTCAATAATACCCGAATCACGCGCCATCAACGCTTCGGTATCTGAGTAGAAAACCTTTCCTTCGCCCTTCGAGTAAGGTTTAGCTGTGGTCAGATAGTAAAGGCCGAGAACCATGTCCTGAGCCGGAGAAATTACCGGAGTACCAGATGCCGGAGAAAGGATATTGTTCGTAGACATCATGAGAACACGGCTTTCAAGCTGCGCTTCAATGCTGAGCGGAAGGTGAACTGCCATCTGGTCGCCGTCGAAGTCTGCGTTGAACGCAACACATACAAGCGGGTGGAGTCTGATTGCCTTCGAATCGATAAGAACAGGCTCGAATGCCTGGATACCGAGTCTGTGAAGAGTCGGAGCACGGTTGAGAAGAACCGGATGCTCTTTAACGACTTCTTCAAGGATTTCCCATACAACGTCTTCGCCTGCTTCGACCATGTTTTTAGCAGCTTTAACAGTGCTTACAAGGTTTCTTTCGGAAAGTTTGTTGTAAATAAACGGCTTGAAAAGTTCGAGAGCCATAACCTTCGGAAGACCGCATTCGTGCAGTTTGAGTTCCGGACCGACTGTAATAACCGAACGTCCTGAGTAGTCAACACGTTTTCCAAGAAGATTCTGACGGAAACGGCCAGCCTTACCTTTCAGCATTTCGCTGAGAGATTTCAAAGGTCTGCCGCTTGCACCCTGAACAGGTCTGTGGACTTTCGTATTGTCAAAAAGTGCGTCAACCGCTTCCTGAAGCATTCTGGTTTCGTTTTTGATGATGACATCGGGAGCACCGAGATCCATCAACTTTTTCAAGCGGATATTTCTGTTGAGAACCCTTCTGTAAAGATCGTTGAGGTCGCTTGTCGCAAATCTGCTGCCGCCTTCAAGCGGAACAAGCGGTCTCAAATCCGGAGGAAGAACAGGAAGGACAGTGAGAATCATGTTTTCAGGTCTTTCGCCTGAACGGATAAACTTGTTGAAAACATTGATTCTTTTCTGCAATTTCGCCTGCTGGTTCTTGTCGCCGCAGCTTGCGAGTTCCTCTTCGACTTCCTTCTTCATTGCAACGAGATCCATCTCTTCGAGGAGCTGTCTCAGCGGAGCCGCGCCTGTATCAGCGTAAATCTGGTCAGAACCGTATCTTTCAAGAAGTTCGTTGTACTGTTCTTCTTCAAGATACTGTCCTTTAACAACGCCTTTGATCTCGGATTTAAGAACAACATAACCTTCGCAGTAAATAACGCTGCTCAGGTTGGTATTGCTCATTCCGAGAAGAGTATTGATGTAGAAAGGAGAAGTTTTGACATACCAGATATGAGCTACAGGAGTAGCCAGCGTGATATGTCCCATTCTTTCTCTTCTGACCTTGGATTCGATAACTTCGACACCGCATTTTTCACAGACGATGCCTTTGTATTTCATCCTTCTGTATTTGCCGCAGAGACACTCATAATCGTTGATCGGACCGAAAATTTTTGCACAGAAAAGGCCGTCCTTTTCGGGCTTATAGGTTCTGTGATTGAGCGTTTCGGGCTTTTTGACTTCGCCGTAAGACCATTCAAGGATTTTTTCAGGCGAAGCGAGAGATACCTCAATAGCCTTAAAATCAAAACTGCTTTTCGACTTGTCGAAAACTTTGTAAATGTCTTTCAAGGTATCCTCCTATCTGTTGTTATCTTCAATCAAATTTACATTAAGGCAGAGGCTCTGCATCTCTTTTACGAGAACGGAGAACGACGCCGGAATTCCCATTTCATATTTGGTCTTGCCGCGGACGATAGCTTCGTAAAGTTTCTTTCTGCCCTCGACATCGTCAGATTTTACGGTAAGGAATTCCTGCAAGCAGTAAGCCGCACCGTAAGCACCGAGCGCCCAAACCTCCATTTCTCCGAGTCTCTGACCGCCGAACTGAGCCTTACCGCCAAGAGGCTGCTGCGTAACAAGCGAGTAAGGACCAGTGCTTCTTGCATGTACTTTCTCGTCAACCAGGTGGTGAAGTTTGAGAAAGTACATAACGCCGACCGTTACATCGGATTCAAAAGGCTCGCCGGTTCTGCCGTCGAAGAGTATCATCTTGCCGTTCTCGCGCTCGCCGGTATCCTTGAGAATCTGTCTGATCTCAGATTCCTGAGCACCGTCGAAAACGGGTGTTGCCGTGTAAATACCGCCTTTCATCGATTTGATAAAGCTGCGGATATCATCTTCATCTGATTCATCGATAAGTTTGGCGACTTCATCACTCGGCTGAAGAATCTCTTTGAGTTTCGCTCTAAGCTTGTCTACACCGTAATTTTCTTCCATGTAGCGGTTGATCTGCTCACCCAGCTTTCTGGCACCAAGACCAAGATGAACTTCGAAAATCTGTCCGATGTTCATACGGCTGGGAACGCCGAGCGGGTTAAGAACGATATCGACCGTTCTGCCGTCTTCCATGTAGGGAACATCCTCTTCAGGAAGCAGCATCGAAACGACACCTTTGTTTCCGTGACGGCCTGACATTTTGTCGCCGACGGAGAGTTTTCTCTTAACCGCAACAAAAACCTTTACAGATTTTACAACGCCTGGAGTAAGATCGTCATCTCTCGAAATCTGTTTTAACTTGTTATCATAGATCTTTTTGACTGTATCGACCTTGCGGTTCATGTTGAGAAGAAGCTCTTTTGCAGTCTTGAGAAGTTCTCTGTCTTTTACGCTGAGGGCACCGAGAAGACTTTCCGGAACAGTTGCCAGAATTTCGGAAGTGAGCTCCGTTCCTTTCTTGACTACAACAACATCTTTTTCATTTTTCAGATCAGCATCGGTCTTTTTGCCGACGAACATCTTTCTGATAAGTTCGTAAGTATGTTTTTCAATGATACGGACTTCGTCATCACGGTTTCTCTTGACGGCATCCATCTGCTCCTGCATCTGCTCTTTTATGCGGTTGTCTTTCTTGACACCTTTTCTCGAGAAAATTCTTGTGTCAATGACAACACCTTCAGTACCCGGATGGACATAGAGCGAATTGTCTTTAACATCGCCCGCCTTTTCACCGAATATAGCTCTGAGAAGCTTTTCTTCAGGAGTGAGAACCGTTTCACCTTTCGGCGTTACCTTGCCGACAAGAATATCGCCGGGTTTTATCTTCTGACCGATTCTGATAATACCGCTCTCGTCGAGTTTTCTCAAAATCTCGTCGGAAGCATTCGGAATATCGGCCGTGATTTCTTCGGGACCACGTTTGGTGTCTCTAGCCTCGCAGATGAACTCTTCAATATGGATTGATGTGTAGTAATCATCCTTGAGAAGTCTGCGGTTGATAAGAACCGAGTCCTCATAGTTGTAACCGTTCCAGGGCATGAACGCGATAAGAACATTCTTGCCGAGAGCCAGCTCACCGCGGTTGATAGCCGGACCGTCAGCAATGACATCACCCTTTCTGACAAAGTCACCGACAGAAACAACAGGTCTCTGGTTTATAGCAGTGTTCTGGTTGGAACGTTTGAACTTTATAAGGTTGTAAATGTCGACATCAACGTTGTTGTCTTCTTCGACTTTGACAACGATCCTGCTCGAATCGACTTTGACAACCATGCCGTCACGCTGTGCGAAAAGCGTATATCCGGAGTCTCTTGCAACATACTTTTCCATGCCGGTTCCTACAAGCGGAGCGTCCGTTTTTACAAGCGGAACAGCCTGACGCTGCATGTTCGAACCCATCAGGGCCCTGTTTGCGTCATCGTGCTCAAGGAACGGAATTAAAGCAGCCGAAACCGAAACAAGCTGAACAGGAACAAGGTCAACGAGTGTGACTTCTTCACGCGGAACTCTGACAGGTTCGCCGTCTTTTCTCGCATTGACAATCTCGTCGATTATCATTCCTTTCTTGTCCAGTTTTACCGAGGAAGGCATAATAACTTCCGTTTCTTCCTTTATCGCATCAAGGTAGACAACTTCATCGGTAACTTTGCAGTTTTTGACAACTCTGTAAGGCGTTTCGATATAACCAAACTTGTCTATTCTTGCAAAAGTCGTAAGCGAAACGATAAGACCTACGTTCGGACCTTCGGGAGTTTCGACCGGACAGATTCTGCCGTAATGTGTTCTGTGAACGTCTCGAACTTCGAAACCTGCATGATCACGCGTCAAACCACCGGGACCGAGAGCCGAAAGTCTTCTTTTGTGGGTCATTTCCGAAAGAACATTCGTGTGATCCATGAACTGGCTGAGCGTTCCGCCTGTAAAGAAGTCCTTGAGAACAGCCGAAACCTGCTTATAACTGATGACTTCGTACGGAGACTGGTTGTTTTCCGGAGACCCGCCGGCAAGTTTTTCCTTTATACTGTGTGACATCTTAAGAAGACCGGTCTTGAAAGTATCTTCAAGAAGTTCTCCGACAAGACGTACTCTTCTGTTTCCGAGGTGGTCAATATCATCAACCTTGCCTCTGCCGTCGGTAAGTTCAAGAAGGCAAATAATGGAATTCATTACATCTTCCTTTCTGAGCTGTCTTTCGGACAAAGCAACATCCTCTTTAAACTTATAGTTCATTCTAAGACGGCCGACTTCACTGAGATCGTAGTTTTCCGAATTCAGGAAAAGCGCGTTGAAATATCCCTGCGCAACATCAATCTTCACTGGATTCGACGGAACCATCATCCTGTAAATTTCCAAAAGAGCGTCTTCTTTCGAAGCCGTTTTGTCAGCCTTAAGAGTATTGGAAAGATACGGCGAATAGTTCATATTTTCGAAGTAAATTATCGAAAATTCCTTGACTCCTTTCTTTGTTATGTTGTCAAGAAGAGTCGCGTTGATTTCATCGTTGACGTTTGCGATGATTTCGTCTGTTTTAGGATCGCAGACCGGCGCGTAAAGACGTTTGCCGATAAGATATTCAGCCGTAAGCGGAATGTCGCCGACACCGGCTTCTTTGAGTCTTTTCAGAACGCCTGTCGAGAATTTTTTGCCTTCTTTCGCCAGTTCCTTGCTTTCCTTTCCGTTCTTACCGTCCTTTCCTATGACATCAGCCGGAATTTTCTGTTTTTTCAGAATTTCCTCGTCTTCGCCGGCGACAACTTTGGAGTAAACTTTTTTAGCCTCCTTTTCCTCCGGAACCTTAACGTCGCTGATCGCAATTTTTTCAGGTATATAAAAAGCCGAAACTATATCCTGAGTCGTGTAACCCCACGCTTTCAGGAAAATAGTCGCCAGAAATTTCTTTTTTCTGTCTATTTTGACGTAAAGAAGCCTCTTGGAATCGAACTCGAAATCGAGCCACGATCCATGATAAGGTATAAGCCTTGCGCTATAGACTTCGTTTCCGCTCGTCGTTTTGTTTTTATCACAGTCAAAAAAAGTTCCCGGGGAACGGTGGAGCTGATTGACAATAACCCTCTCCGTGCCGTTGATTATAAACGTTCCCCAATCCGTCATGCACGGAATGGAACCGAAATGAATCTCCTGTTCGGTAATGGAGTTGAGTTTGCTTCTGTTCCCGTTTTCATCAATATCGTAAGAAGCCAAAGCTGCCTTGATTTTCAAAGGAAGCTCATAAGTCGTGCCTCTGAGCTTGCACTCGTCGACATCGTACTGCGGTTCACCGACCGAATAACCCAGATATGAAAGTTCGATAGCATTGTTGAAACTTGTTATCGGGAAAGTCGACAAAAACGCTTTGTGCAAGCCGATTTTTTTTCTGTCCGCAGGTGCGACATCTTTCTGGAGCAGTTCCTGAAAAGAAGCCTTCTGCACTTCAAGAAGATCCGGAACATCAGTAACGTGTTTCGTTACCTTTCCGAACCATTTTCTCGTTCTGTAATTCTGCTGTCCTAAGATCCCCATCATTACCTCTCTTTTGTTTGGTATCTGATATCTTCCGGCACTCCGAATAATTCGAATAAGCTAAAAATAAAAAAGCAGGTAAGACAGCACAAAGCTGCCTTACCTTCCAAAAAATTCATAAGTTCTGCAATAAAATGCAGAATGTTTTCAGCCACTTACTTAATCTCTATCTCAGCGCCAGCTGCAACAAGTTTCTCTTTAATAGCTTCTGCATCTGCTTTCGAAACGCCTTCTTTTACAACGCCGTGGCCTTCAACAAGGTCTTTAGCTTCTTTGAGGCCGAGACCGGTGATTGCGCGGACTTCTTTGATGACGTTAAGTTTATTTGCGCCTTCCGATTTAA